>Ga0116113_1000022_pt1 | contig 48535 bp, 47 predicted proteins | sample June2015DPH_10_2_FD_89788 | JGI IMG/M metagenome (GOLD analysis project Ga0116113, IMG submission 89788) | Peatland microbial communities from SPRUCE experiment site at the Marcell Experimental Forest, Minnesota, USA - June2015DPH_10_10 | ecosystem: Environmental > Terrestrial > Soil > Wetlands... | reverse complement strand
GGGATCGGCGCGCTGATCTTGTGGTCGGGCTTCGGCATCGTGCGCGAGACGCTGAATATCCTGCTCGAAGGAACGCCGCGCGGGGTGAAACTCGAGCAAGTCGAAATCGCCATCCGCTCCATCGAAGGCGTCAACGACGTCCACGACCTCCACTGCTGGAGCATCGGATCCGAGACGCGAGCGCTCTCCTGCCACATCGCCATTGCTGATATTCCGCCCTCAGTCAGCGAGCGCATCCTACACGACGTGAAGGACTGCCTGCACCACAATTTCCGCATCGACCACACCACCATTCAGTTCGAGCACGCGGAGTGCGAAGTGGCGCACGGGTGCGTGATTCCGGTGGGGGAGAGCGAAGGGCATCACCACCAGAGCCACAGTCACTAGCAGTGGGGCAGTCGTTTGTTCCCAAGGGTTGGCCGGTTGAAGCGTTCGTGCACGACCCAGAAACCCTGAACTAGTTCTCTTGCGAGAGGGATCGTCCTTCGGGCGTTCAACTGAACCAGTTTCACGAGAACTGGATTCGCTACCGCTCTATCTGCAAAGCTCTCACCGCATGCCTTCGAAACCGTGATAAGAACTCTGAGAACACCGGTTGCGACGGCTGCGCGGGGAAGATGAGAGGCGACTAAAAAGTGGAATGATCGCGGCGGAAACGATCTCGGTTATCTTAATTCGTCTAAACCAGTGCATGTTAGAGCAGCTCTTTGAACCGCAGCAATGAATCTGACTCGAAGAGCTCGATGACAGGATCTGCCGCAAGATTCGACTCCATGTTACTAATCGCCGGGCGTTCATGGGCAGATATGCTATGACTTAGTAACTGGAAGCAAGGTTTATTGGTTTGCAGGATAGTCAACTGGTTCAGCTTTGTTGGGCATATATCTCCCGCGCCCGCTCAATCCTATCCGCCTCTTCCGCCGACTTATCCGGACGCAGCCGCACGATTCGCGGAAAGCGAAGCGAGTAGCCGCTATCGTGCCGGTCGGACTGCATCATGTTATTGAATGCCACTTCCAACACAATCTTCGGTTCTACCGTGCGCCGGAAACCTTGATCTTCGATGGTGTGTTCGAGGAACCATTGCGTCATCTCGGCGATCTCGACGTCGGTCAAGCCCGAATAAGCTTTGCCGATGTTCACCAAGCGGTCTCCATCCCACACGCCAAACGTGTAGTCGCTGAGCACGCCTACGCGCTTGCCGTGGCCGTATTCGACCGCGGTCACGACCACGTCGAGCGTCGCCAGTTCGCGCTTCATCTTCAGCCACGCCTTGCCGCGCTTGCCGGGAGTGTAGGCCGAATTAAGATCTTTGATCATCAGCCCTTCGTTGCCCCGCGCCTGCGCGGCCGCGAAAAGCCGCTCTAATTCGTCGGGCGAAGCTGCCCGAAAAACCGGCGCACGAATGACGCCGGCCGCAGCACATTCGCCATCATCCTCAAATGCCAATCTGCCCTGCGCCTTACCCTGGGGTCCTCTGTGCTCTCGGGGCTGAAGGTTTTTCTCCGCCAGCAGCGCATCGAGAAGGAGAGCGCGTTCCCGCAGCGGACGATCGATCAGCAACTCCCCGCCGGCATACAAAACGTCGAATGCCAAATAGGTCACGGGGATCTCTCGCAGAAGCTTCTCGCTGACTTTCTTCCGCCCCAAGCGCTGCTGTAAGACGCTGAAAGGCCGAGCCCGGCCCAGCTTCGCAGCTCTGGCCTCGCCCGCTTCTGCAAACTGGGCATCCACAACTTCGTCCGCGAGCCCCTGATTCTGCGGATACTCCCAGGCCACGATCTCACCGTCGAGAATCGCATCTTGCGCCAATCCCGACAGCGCGCCGGGAAGCTCGGGGAAAGACTCCGTAATCTCATCGCGCGTACGCGAAAAGAATTTCACTTCGCCTCCCGCGATGTGCGCCTGCGCTCGAATGCCGTCGTACTTGTCTTCGACGGCCGCCTCGGCGAAATAGCTCAATCCGTCTTCGGGAGATTCAACGGGGCTGGCCAGCATGAATCCCAATGCATGAAACATGCGCATCTGCGCCTGCGCGAGCTTGCCCTCGACGGCCAGCCGCAGCGCCTCACCGATGTCGCCGAGGAGCATGTTCGCCCGCTGCACGTCTGCGAGCGTACCGCCGTAGGCTCTGGCGATCGCTTCTTCGACCAGGCTCTCCTTCAATCCAATGCGCAGATCGCCGGTCATAATCTTGATGACGTACTTGGCCTCCAGCGCAGAGGCTTGCTCCAACAAATCGCGGACCCGAGCGAGCTTTGCAGCCGGACCACGCGCCGCTGCAATCTGCCGAAAACTCTCAGCCACATTCAGAACATCCAGGCTTCCGCCCGGCCGCTCGGGCAAAACCTCGCCGGCCACCGCGCCCAGGTCTCCATGCTTGCGATAAGCAGCCGTAAGCGCCGCTTCGTCTTTGCCCGCGAGTTCGGCCACCACGCGCCACAACAGCCTGCCGCCAACCTGCAAGGTCGTCTCTTCCCAGGCCGGAAACGCTCTACCCGAGAGATAGACCGTTGATGCCGCAGCTTCGTCCGTGGCGCAAGATTTGAAGTACTCGGCCACTGCCCCTATTTTCAACAGCTTCTTGGGTGTCGCTGCGATCGCTTCACAAGTCTCGACAAACTTTCGCATCGTATTCCGCACGCTTTGAGATACCTTTCGAGCATAGACGAAAAGTCTTTTGCTCTGCTTCCAACTCCGCCTGTGGAGATTCCTGCAATCTCTCGCTGCGAATGCCCATAGGAAGGCGGCCAGCCTTGTGATAATCTTGGGTTTGGCGCTTTTCCCGCCTGTGGAGCATCTAAAGAACGTGCGATCTCTGCGAAATCTCGTTCGTTTCCTGGTAGCCGTGCAGCTTCTTCCAGCCCTCGAGAGCGGGGAAGAAACCCTGGTCGGCGGCCAGGCCGTGCTGGAAGGCGTGATGATGCGCTCGCCCCACGCCTGGGCGATCGCCTGCCGTAAACCGTCCGGCGAAGTGGTCACCATGAGTGAACCGCTGGAGCGCCCCTCGGAAAAACATAACTGGATGTCGTGGCCTATCATCCGCGGAGTGATGACGTTGGGCTACGCCATGTCGCTAGGCTATCGCGCCCTGCGCTTCTCCGCGAACGTCGCGATTGAAGACGTAATGGCCAACGATGACAATAAGGAGCAGGTGGAGACAGCCGCCTCGGCTGTCCCGCGCAAGCGAAGCGGAGAGGAAGCTGCGCGGTTGCAGAAATCTGAGTCCCGGGAAAAGGCTGCCACCATCAGCGGCTGGCTGGCCGCAGGCAACGTCATCCTCTCGCTTGGCTTTTTTATTTTCATGTACAAGTACTTGCCGCTCTTGGCGGCCACTGAGCTGAAGAAGGCAAATCCCGCGCTCGGCGGCCAGATCATCTTCAACTTGGTCGACGGCGCCGTGCGCTTGCTCTTGTTCTTGCTGTTCATCTGGGGAGTCTCGCTGTTCCCTGACATTCGCCGAGTCTACGAATATCACGGCGCCGAGCACAAAACCGTATTTGCTTTCGAAAACGGGGACCCGCTCGAAACCGCCGCGGTGCAAAAGTACTCGACTTATCACCCGCGCTGCGGCACCAGCTTTCTGATGACCGTGATGCTGATCTCGATCGGCTTCTACATGCTGGTTCCGTTCACCACGTTCTGGGCACGTTTCGCTTCGCGCATCGCGCTGCTGCCGCTGATCGCCGGTGTTTCCTATGAGATCATTCGCTTCGCCGCCAAGCATCGCGGCTCGCTTTTCGCTCTAATGACCGCTCCCGGCCTTTGGCTGCAGCGCATCACTACCCAGCCTCCCTCCGACGAGATGGCGCAATGTGCCATCACCGCTCTCGACAATGCCATGGCGTTGGAGAAAGAGCATGGCGGCGAGCTGGTGATTGCGTAGCGGGTTCCGCGAATTCGTTCTCACGTTCTCAGTTCTCAGGTCTTAGCAAAACCAAATAGAATGAGTTGTCGCGTCAGGAATTCCTCGGGAGTTGAGACCTAGTTTGTGACTGAGAACTGAGAACCGAGAACTGATGTTTGAACGCTTAGACCAAATCGAAGCTCGATACGAAGAATTGACCAGGGCTCTGGCCTCGCCGGATATCGTCAACGACTCGGCGAAATACCAGAAGGCCGCCAAGGCGCACAGCGAAGTTGCGCCCATCGTCGAAAAATATCGCGAGTACAAAGACCTGACCAAGGGGATCGCGGACAGCAAGGCGATGCTTGCCGACGAAAAAGATCCCGAGATGCGCGCCTACGCGCAGGACGAACTCAATCAACTCGAGCCCCGCGTCGCTGCCATCGAAGAAGAATTAAAAGTTTTACTGCTGCCCAAAGATCCCAACGACGAGAAGAATATTATTCTCGAAATCCGCGCCGGCACCGGTGGAGACGAAGCCACCCTTTTCGTGGCCGAGATTTTTCGCATGTACACGCGCTACGCCGAAACTCAGCGCTGGAAGGTCGAGGTGCTTTCCTCGTCGGAGTCGTCCGCCGGAGGACTGAAGGAAGTTATCGCCATCATCGAAGGCCACCGCGTTTTCTCTCAGCTTAAATACGAAAGCGGAGTTCACCGCGTGCAGCGCGTTCCCGCCACCGAGCAGCAGGGACGGGTCCACACCTCGGCGGTTACGGTCGCGGTTTTGCCCGAAGCCGAAGACGTTGACATCAAGATCGAAGCCAAGGACTTGCGCATCGATACCTTCTGCTCCTCCGGCCCGGGCGGGCAATCGGTGAATACGACATACTCCGCGGTGCGCATCACTCACATTCCCACCAACACCGTGGTCAGTTGCCAGGACGAGAAATCGCAGATCAAGAATCGCGAAAAAGGTATGCGCGTGTTACGCTCCCGCCTCTACGAAATCGAGATGGAGAAGCAGCAGCAGGCTCTAGCCAAAGAGCGAAAGGCGATGGTGGGCTCGGGCGATCGCAGCGAAAAGATTCGTACTTATAACTTCCCACAGAATCGCCTCACCGATCACCGCATCGGATTCACCATTCACCAACTAGAACAAGTGATGGATGGAAAACTCCAACCGCTGATCGAAGCGCTGACCACCTACTATCAGGCCGAAAAGCTGAAGCAAGAAGCTGCGACGGTGGTATAGGGGAAACGCGCGGCGGTGGCCAGCCGCGAAGCGGGAGCAAGCATGTTTCGACTCGACGAGACCCTCACGTCCGTCCTCACCGAACGCTACACGGCGAACGCCGGCAGAGTGCATGAGCTCGCTCGGCCTCTCGCGAACAAGCAATTCTGGCAGAAGCCCTTCCCCTTCGGCAACAGTTTCGGGCATCTCGTCCTGCATCTCAGCGGCAACTTGAACTATTACATCGGCTCGCAGATCGCGAAGACCGGCTACATCCGCGATCGCCCGCGCGAATTTAACGATTCCAATCCGCCTGCGAAAGAAGATGCTCTGAAGCGCTTTGACGAGGCTGTCGACATGGTTCTAAATACGATTCGCGCGCAATCGCTCGAGGACTGGTCGGCAGCCTATTCCGGCGTTGGCACCGATGCCAAGGATCGGCTTAGTATGGTGATGCAGTGCGCCGCCCACATGCAGCACCACATCGGCCAGATGATTTACTTGAATTATCAGTGGCAGCGGACGCCGCGAAAAGAAGGGAACCGTGCAACCGATTCCAACAATCCGGCAACCTAAGATGGCGAAGTCAAAAGGCAGATCCATGTCGAAGAAAAAATCCCGCTCCCTGCTCGCGCTCGCCGGCTTCGGACTCGCCACCGCAGGCGCGGCCTGGTACGGCGCCCGCTACAGCCGCAACGCCAGCCGCAAGGCGTGGTATCGCGGCCTCGACAAGCCATCGTTCACTCCGCCCGACAAAGCCTTCCCTGTCGTTTGGACGACGCTCTACGCGCTGATCGCATGGTCTGGCTGGCGCGTATGGAGCGCGGCTCCATCGCGCCAACGCACCGCCGCGCTGCGACTTTGGATGTCGCAACTCGCCGCGAATGCCAAATGGTCGAAGCTGTTCTTTGGGCAGCATCGCCCTAACCTAGCCTTAGCCGACAGCATCGCTCTGGAAGGTATGATCCTGTCTTACATGAACGCCGCCCGCAAGGTCGATCGCGGAGCAGCCAACGCTTTCATTCCTTATGCCGCCTGGGTCGCGTTTGCCACGGTGCTGAATTCTGAAATTGCGCGACGCAACCAGGTCGAGGTCTAACTCCCTCTCCCGCTCTGTGGTGAAATGGAGCGGTGCAGCTGAAACCGACTCTCGCCGCCGCGATCGCACGCCTCACTGCGGATGAAGTCCCATCCGCGCGCTTGAACGCCGAGTTGCTCCTGATGTTCACGCTGAGTTGCAACCGGGCCTATCTCTACGCGCACCCCGAGCGCGAACTCACCATCGACGAGCAGGATCGCTGCACCCGGGCGCTCGCTGAACGCTCACGCGGCGTACCCACGCAGTACATCACCGGCCATCAGGAATTCTGGGGAATGGATCTTATTGTTTCGCCGGCCGTGCTGATTCCGCGGCCTGAGACCGAGCATGTCATTGAAACCTTGCTGGAATTGGCAGAGGCGGCATCCGGACCTCGATCCCGGGCACCCGAAAGCCGGAGGCCGGAGGCCGGGCGCCGAATTCTCGACGTCGGCACCGGCTCCGGCGCCATCGCGCTTGCGCTCGCCAAGGAATTGCCGAACACCGAAATTTATGCAACCGATATTTCAGGGGCGGCGCTGGAAGTGGCCCGCATCAACGCTGCCCGGCATCGATTCGAATCCCGCATTCAATTTCGCAAAGGCGATTTGCTGGACGGCTTCGACGAAAACTTCTTCGACTTCATCGTCTCCAATCCGCCTTACGTGGGCGAATCGGAAGAAGAGCAGGTGCAACTCGAAGTTCGTAAATTTGAGCCGCGCAACGCTGTCTTTGCCGGGCCGACAGGAACCGAGATCATCGCGCGTCTGATTCCGCAGGCCCACGCCGCGCTCAGGCCCGGCGGTTGGCTGGTTATGGAGATCAGCGGAACTATTGGGGATAAAGTAAGGAATCTGCTTTCTGATTGGAGGGAAGTTCGAATTCGGCCGGATTTGCAATCGATACCGCGCGTTGCGTTGGCGCGAAAATAGTCAGCGGGGCACAATTGCCGGTACGACTGCCGGCAATATCTCTTCTACATCCACGATGTTCGTCGGGTACTTGCCAGAATAACAAGCGGAGCAGTACGAGGTTTTCTCGCCCTCACCGCATGCTTTCTTCAGCCCTTCGAGAGAAAGATAAGCTAGGGAATCGGCGCGAATGTATTGGCGAATTTCGTCGATCGATTTATTGGCGGCGATCAGTTGATTTTTCGAAGGCGTGTCCACGCCGTAGTAGCACGGAGAAATCGTCGGCGGGCACGAGATGCGCATGTGCACTTCCTTGGCGCCGGCGCTGCGAATCATGCGGACGATCTTGCGGCTGGTGGTGCCGCGCACGATGGAATCGTCGATCAAGACCACGCGCTTGCCTTCGAGCAGCGAGCGCACGGGATTCAGTTTCAGTCTCACGCCGAAATCGCGCACCCTCTGGCTGGGCTCGATGAAGGTGCGTCCCACATAGTGGTTGCGGATCAAACCAAAGCGAAACGGAATCCCGCTCTCGGCCGCGTAGCCAACTGCAGCGGTAACACCCGAGTCGGGCACGGGGACCACGAGGTCTGCCTCGACCGGCGCTTCGCGGGCCAACTGCCGCCCTAACTCTTCGCGGCTGGTCTGCACCGCGCGGCCGAAGACCATGCTATCGGGCCGGGAAAAGTAAACGTGCTCGAAGATGCAACTCGACTGCGGGGCAGCCGTCGTGTAAAAACTGGAACTGATTCCTTCTGGACCCACCACGATTAATTCGCCAGGCCTGACTTCGCGTTCGTAAGTGGCGCCGATCAAATCGAAGGCGCAAGTCTCCGAAGCGAAAACGATGGTATCGTGCGTGTGCCCCCCCAGCGCCGGAATGCGGCCCATGGCCAGTGGCCGAAAGCCGCGCGGATCGCGCGCCGCGATAATACGGTCGGGACTCATCAACACCAGGGAAAACGCGCCTTCCACTAAGCGCAGCGCATCCGCAATCGCTTCGGGTAAAGTCTGCTCACGCGACAGCGCGATCAAATGCACGATCACTTCGGTATCGCTGTTGGTCTGAAAAATCGAGCCTTGGCGCTCTAGCCGGCTGCGAACTTCAACTGCGTTCACCAGGTTTCCGTTGTGTGCAACCGCGATCGATCCTTTATTCGACTGCACCAGGATTGGCTGCGCGTTCAGTAGCGCGGAATCGCCGGCGGTCGAATAGCGCGTGTGCCCGATGGCCAGCGTCCCGCGAATCTCCGCCAGCACGTCCTCGGTGAAGATATCCGCAACCAAGCCCATCGCCTTGTGGACGCGCGAAGTCAGCCCATCGGAGGTAACGATCCCCGCCGACTCCTGCCCGCGATGCTGCAATGCATGCAGGCCGAGGTACGCGAGTTTCTCCGCCTCGGGGTGAGCGAAGATCGCGACCACTCCGCACTCGTCGTGAAATTTATCGGAAGTCAGCATTTGGCAATTGGCCCTTAGCCCTTAGCTTCTAGCTTAAAACGATTCGCCGCGGCTTATGTGAAGACCGGCGCTCCTGCTCTGGCGGAGTCAGCCAAACTCATGGGGAGACACCGCCTCGACTGTCAGCGCAGCGAAGCGACGCCCCCGCGCAAACATACTTCAACCCTCAATCGGCGGCCACCAATGCTGCATCCGTCCTCAGAGCCGCTTGCAGGGCGCCTTCGTAAGCTTGTTTCAGCTCTGGAACTGCCGCCGAAACCATAATTCGTCCGTCGAGCGAAATTTCCAGCCGCTCCGGTATTGTCTCTCCCAGCACCGCAGCAGCAATCCCATGTTTCTCCGATGCATGTTGGATTCGCGCCACGTTCTCCGGGACGCAAGAGAGCAAAATTCGACTGGCATCTTCGCCAAACAGAACGAACTCCGCGGGAAGCCCCCCCAACGCCAGATTCACCCGCGCTCCCGCACCCTTCGCAAAAGACTTTTCCGCCAGCGCCACGGCCAATCCGCCGTCCGAGCAGTCGTGTACCGAATCCACCAGCTTTTCTTGCACCAACTCGATTACCGCTTTCTGCAGGGCGGCTTCCTTCTCCAGATCGAGTTCTGGAGGGTAACCCCACCACTGGCCCAGAATCTCTTTGGCGTATTCCGACGATCCAAACTCGCTTTCGACGTCGGTGAGATCGCCGGCCTCCCCGGCGCGCAATAGCAAAATCGCTCGCCCAGCGCCGGCAAAGTGCGCTTTGGCGGTTTTGTTCACGTCGTCCAGAATTCCCACCACGCCGAGAACCGGAGTGGGATAAATGCCTTCGCCCAGCGTCTCGTTATAGAAGCTCACGTTGCCGCCGGTGATCGGGATCTCAAGCTCCTCGCACGCTTTAGTAATGCCATCGATGGTCTGCGAAAATTGCCACATGATGTGCGGCTTTTCAGGATTGCCAAAATTAAGGCAGTTAGTCGCGCCCACCGGCGTTGCCCCCGAGCACGCAACTTTGCGCGCCGCCTCGGCGACGGCGTGCATCGCTCCCAACCGCGGATCGAGATAACACCAGCGGCTATTTCCATCGAGGGCCATGGCAAGTCCGCGCTGCGGTTCGCCTGGATTCGGATTCTTGATGCGAATCACGCCCGCATCGCCGGCGCCCGGCGCTTCCACCGTGTTGGTCTGCACCATGTGATCGTATTGCTGCCACACCCAGCGCTTGCCGCAGATGTTCGGGCTGGCGAGAAGCAGCTTCAGGGTTTGCGTGAAGTCATCGCCTCGGTTGAGCTGAATGTGCTGCGGCATTTCCCGCAGCGCAGGAGGCTCCCAGCGCGCCAACGGACGCTTATACACCGGAGCATCGTCGGTGAGTGCGCGATTCGGAATCTCGGCAACGACTTCTCCGTGATGCAGCACGCGCAATTCGTCGTTCGCCGTGACCTTGCCGACTTCGACCGCGTCGAGTCCCCACTTCTCAAAAACACGGAATACTTCCTGCTCGCGGCCTTTCTGGGCCACCAGCAGCATGCGCTCCTGCGACTCGCTAAGCATGATCTCGTAGGGTGTCATGCCGGTCTCGCGCTGCGGCACTCGCTCCAGTTCAATCTCGATGCCCACGCCGCCGCGCCCACCCATCTCGCAGGTTGAGCACGTCAGCCCCGCGGCACCCATATCCTGAATGCCAACGATTGCTCCAGTCTGCATAGCTTCGAGGCAGGCTTCGAGCAACAACTTCTCCAGAAAAGGATCTCCGACCTGCACGTTAGGGCGCTTCGCTTCCGAAGCTTCGCTGAATTCTTCGCTGGCCATGGTCGCTCCGTGGATGCCGTCGCGCCCTGTCTTGGCGCCGACATAGATGACCGGGTTGCCTTCTCCGGCGGCGCGGGCGTAAAAAATCTCATCCTTGCGAACCAGCCCCATGGCGAATGCGTTCACCACCGGATTGCCCGAGTAGCAAGGCTCGAACTTGGTTTCGCCGCCCAGGTTCGGCACACCGAAGCAATTGCCATACGAGGCCACCCCGCTCACCACGCCTTCGAGGATCGAGTGGTTGCGGTGGATCTCGGCCTGCGCAGCGACGGACGCATCCGTCCGCCCGTCAACGTTATCCTTTTGCCCCCGGACGAATGCGTCCGGGGCTACGGGGGACGTGATAGGCCCGAAGCGCAGCGAATCCATCACCGCCACCGGCCTTGCGCCCATGGTGAAGATGTCGCGCAGGATTCCGCCTACGCCGGTGGTCGCCCCTTGAAAGGGCTCGATAAACGATGGATGATTGTGCGACTCGATTTTAAAAGCGCAAGCCCAGCCATCGCCGATATCGATGATGCCGGCGTTCTCGCCCGGTCCCTGCAAAACACGCTTGCTGCGCGTTGGCAAGCGCTTCAAGTGCACGCGCGACGATTTGTAGGAGCAGTGCTCGCTCCACATCACGCTGAAGATGCCAAGCTCGGTAAATGTGGGCTCGCGATCTCCGAGAAGCCGCTTAATCTTCTCGTATTCGTCGGAGGTCAGGCCGTGCTGCCGGAGGGTCTCCGCAGAAAAGGCAGTAGTCGTGGCCGTGGTCATGGGGAACCTCTATTGTCGCATTTAGCCGGTCGGCTGGATAGAGCGAAAACGAAGGCAATTTCGGTGGCAATTCCCGCCAGGTCCGGCCCCGTTCCGTCGCATTTCCGGTAATATCCACGCAGATGAAATCCATCATCGTAGGTACGGCGGGGCACATCGATCACGGAAAAACAGCGCTGGTGAAGGCGTTGACCGGCATCGACGCCGACCGGCTCGAAGAGGAAAAACGCCGCGGCATCACCATCGACCTCGGATTCGCGCACATGAACATGGCGACCGTCGCCGGCGAAACGTTGCGGCTTGGCTTTGTCGACGTCCCCGGCCACGAGCGCTTTGTGCGCAACATGCTGGCGGGCGTGGGCGGCATCGACCTGGTGCTGCTGGTGATTGCGGCGGATGAGGCGATCAAGCCGCAGACCCGCGAGCACTTCGACATCCTGCAATTGCTCGGCGGCCGTAGCGGCATCACGGTTTTAACCAAATCCGATTCGGTCGACGCGGAGACGCTCGATGTAGTCAGGCTCGAAGTCGAAGAATTTCTGCGAGGAACGTTCCTCGACAAACCTAGCCCGATCGTGGCAGTCAGTTCGTTGACCGGCGCGGGAATCGAAGAGTTGAAAAGTGCGATCGTGGCCGCGGGAACTGCGGCTCGACCGCGCGATTCGCAGGCCCACGCGCGCCTGCCGGTTGATCGCGTCTTCACCATTAAGGGATTCGGCACGGTGGTTACGGGAACCCTGGTGGCCGGGACCATTCGCCGCGACGATGAACTGGAAGCGTTTCCGACCGGGCGGCGCGTGCGCGTGCGCGGGATTCAAGTGCACGGCCAAAGCGCCGACGACGCCGTCGCCGGCGAACGCACCGCCCTGAACCTCGCGGGCGTGAGCACGGAGGACTTGCGGCGCGGCATGACCTTAGCGCCGATCGCCACCTTTGCGGCCACCCGCAAGGCCGATGCGCTTCTGCGCCTGCTGCCTTCGGCGCCGCGGCCGCTGAAAGATCGCACCCGCGTGCACTTTCACTCCTACACCATGGACGCCGTAGCGGAAGTCGTGCTGCAGGGGGCCAAAGAACTCTCTCCCGGCCGTGCGGCATTCGCGCGGCTCAAACTGCCCGAGGCCGCGTTGCTTCTGCAGGGGGATCGTTTCATCATCCGGCAATTCTCCCCCGTCATAACCATCGGAGGAGGCATCGTGTTGGATGTGGCCCCTATTCCTCGCATGCCGGGCCTGGGTGATTTTCTCAAGACTCTGGCAGATGGCAAACCTGAAGCGGTTCTGCTGGCCCGGATCGCCCGGCGAACCGGCCATGGCATTTCGATCTCGAAGTTGATCGCAGAAACCGGTTGGACAAGAAAAATAATCGAAGCATGCCTGGCCGAAACTCTGCGCTCTGGCGTTGTGGTTCAGGTAAACGAAACGCTTCTGCACTCGACCGCGCTGGCAGAGCTTACTTCGCGCCTGCTCGGCGCTCTGCACGCTTTTCACAAGCAGAACCCGCTGGCGCCTGGAGTGAACAAAGAAGAATTGCGTGCACAACTGGGCGCGAGCCCGGATGTCTTCGCATCAGTCGCAGCCCGGCTGGTTAGCGAAAGGAAAATCGAGATCGTAAGCGATCTGGTAAATCTCGCCGGGCATGGCGTCGTGATGAAGGACGAAGAGGCCGAGTCGAAAGAGAAGATTGAAGAAGCCTTTGCCGCGGCCGGACTGAAAGTGCCGGCCCTGCAGGAAGTAATCGCAGGGCTGAAGATCGATAAGACGCGAGCCCAGAAGATCGTCACGCTACTGCTGCGCGACAAAGTCCTGATCAAGATTTCCGAGGAATTGGTTTTTCATCGCAGCGCTCTGGAAGAACTGCGCCGGCAGGTTGCGGAGCAAAAAAAGAAATCTCCGAAGATCGACGTCGCCAAGTTCAAGGAGTTGACCGGGGTGACGCGCAAATACGGAATCCCGCTGCTGGAATATCTCGACCGCGAGCGGGTCACAAGGCGAGTCGGGGACGAGAGAATTATTTTGTAAATCGGCAAGCAGTGAATGGTGCACAGTATCGGCGTCGGAGTTTTAACGTTACCCAATTACCTAATTACTAAATCCTCCTAAGCTTTCACTTCGGGAAACTCCAACTCCAACCCCAGCGGGTCCGTCACCCGGTTGGTCAGATTTGCCAGGCCGGCGAGCATGTGAATATCGACGATCTCAGGGTCGGAAAAATGCCTCTTGAGGTCTTCGAAATCCGACTGAGCGATTCCGTGGCGGGCCCGAGTCAAATGGTCGGCATAACTGAGCGCCGACCTCTCCCTCTCGCTATAGCGCGAGTAATTTCCCGCCTGGAGCGCCGTCCAGTCTTCGGCGGTCAACCCAGCCCGCTTCGAAGAGGCAATGTGGTGTTGCGTGCAGTAATGGCACCCGTTAATCAGAGACACGCGCAGGTAGATCAGTTCATACAGCTTGCGGTCCAGAGACCGCCCCACGCTGGCATAAAAGCTTAGAAAATTCTTAAGCATTTCGGGCCGGTGAGCCAGCGCCTTCTGCACATTGCCTGGCTTGCCGCGAAGGATAGTGTTGTAAATCTCAAGCACTTCCGCGGACGCGGACTCCGGTTCGATCAAGCTGATACGCGCCATCGCACTCTCCGGGTGGTGAATCTTTGACCCCGCTCCAATCAGCGGAGCGTCCTCATCCTAGCTGATTTTCTTGCCGCCGTAATGGATCGGAAGCGTAACGGTGCAGGGCTGCGCCTCTCCTGGTCATCGTAACCAGACTTCGTTGCGGTCACTCCGCTGTAGAAAGAAAGAGAATTGCCGATAGGTCCAGAGTGTGCCGTGCCAGCCCAATCTGCCGTCGGCCAAACTCGACTAGAGTTCCGGCGAAAGGACGAACCGCAATGTGCAGGCTGTTCGCCGTGTTTCTGTTCCTCTTCCTGGCACTTCCATTTCGCGCCCAAAATGCGCCCCGGTTCGATACCGACGAAGGCACGATTGTTTCGCTGGAGAATGCCTGGAATCAGGCCACACAACAAAAAGATCAGGCGGCGCTAAAGATGCTGCTGGGGCCGGAACTGGTTTATGTCGAGTACGATGGCACGTTGATGGACCGGGCCGCCTACCTGGCCAGTGTGCAATCGCAATCGCTGCACCCGGCGCGAATCGTCAGTGAGGCAATGAAGGTCAGATTGTATGGGGAGGTCGCGTTGGTTTACGGCATATACCGTGAAAACGGCTTTAAGAACGGGAAACCCTACTCCCTCCGGGAACGCTTCACCGACACCTGGGTTCGGCAGAAGGGAAGCTGGATGTGCGTGGCCAGCCAGGCAACCTTGTTCCCCCACTGATCTCACTCACGGACGCTTGCTCGCGAGCGCTCGCGCTGATGTATTCTGCTTGCATGTGTACCGCGTGTCTGCGGTTCTCCCGCCCTCCTCATGCAAACCATTCGCCGGAGTGCCTCGACCAACCCTGGCGGTTGCTCTCATGAGCCCCCGCATCACAATCATTGGAGCCGGACTCTCCGGTTCGGAAGCAGCGTGGCAGTGCGCCCAGCGGGGCTTGGAAGTCGAGTTGTTCGAGATGCGGCCGCTCCATTCCACACCGGCACACCAGACGGCGGATTTTGCGGAACTGGTGTGCTCGAATTCCTTGAAATCGGATTCTGAAAACACCGCGCCCTGGCTGTTAAAAGAAGAAATGCGGCGCGCCGGCTCTTTGCTTTTGCGAATTGCGCGGGAGTGCGCGGTTCCCGCCGGACACGCGCTGGCCGTGGATCGAATCGCATTCGCGGCGAAAGTTACTGACGCCCTCTCGCGGCAGCCGCGGATTACAGTGCGGCGCGAAGAAGTCACGTCGGTCGCGGAAACCAGCGCGGTGACCATCATTGCCACCGGCCCGCTCACTTCGGAGGCATTGGCCGGCGAGATCGCCCGTCTCAGCGAGACCTCCAGCGCCCAAACTCCGCGCTTATATTTTTACGATTCCATCAGCCCCATCGTAGAGGCCGACTCGATCGACAGGACGCGAGTCTACCTGGCGGCGCGTTACGACAAAGGCTCGGCCGATTACATCAACTGTCCCATGACGCGAGTCGAATATGATTCCTTCTGCGATGCGCTGCTCGCGGCGCAGTCGGTGGAGGAGCGCGATTGGGAGAAGCTCAATTACTTCGAGAGTTGCCTGCCGATCGAAGAGATTGCGCGGCGAGGCCGCGATACCTTGCGCTTCGGGCCGATGAAGCCGGTGGGATTGATCGATCCTCGCACCGGACGCATGCCCTACGCGGTGGTGCAGTTGCGGCAGGAAAATCTGCGGGCCGATTCCTATAACCTGGTGGGCTTTCAGAATCATCTGAAGTTCGGCGAGCAGGCGCGCGTGCTGCGCCTGATCCCCGGCCTGGAGAATGCCCGCTTCCTGCGCTACGGGCAAATTCACCGCAACACTTACATCAACGGCCCGGCGCTGCTGCGCGAGACGCTGCAGATGAAGGCGCATCTCCGGATTTTTTTTGCCGGGCAAATCTGCGGCGTGGAAGGCTACGTGGAATCGATCGCTACCGGCCTGCTGGCTGGGATGCATGCTGCTGCTTTCGCCAATGGAGACGAGCCTTTACCGCCGCCGCGGGCTTCGGCGCTTGGGTCGCTCACCCATTACGTGGCGCATGCAGACGCAAAGAATTTTCAGCCCGCCAACATCACCTTCGATCTCTTGCCGCCGCTCGAAACTAAGATTCGCGATCGCAAAGAGCGTCACCGCCGGCAGTGCGAACTCGCTCTTCGCGAATTCGACCTATGGATGGAGCGAGCCTTAGCGGCTGCGGCCAGAACTTAAGTCGAATCCCGCTAGATCCGGCTGCGGGTTTTCTACGAGTAATTTTCTTGCAACAACTTCCGCTGCAAATACGTACCCAAGATGGGGGGGCAAAACGGAGCGGCAGGCTTACTTTCACTGCCCGATCGCGTCCAACCCCAAAGAGACGCAATAAAGGAAGAAAAACGCAATCAAGAAACGCAATGACCCTTCGCGATCTCATCGCCGATGTGCTACGAACCTTGTGGGCGCACAAACTGCGCGCTTTTCTCACCATGTTCGGCATTGTCTGGGGAATCGTTTCGATTGTGCTGATGGTTGCCGCCGGCGAAGGCCTGCGCAAAGGTCAGGAAGAGCAAGCCAAGACTCTGGGGAAAGACGTGATGATCGTCTTCCACGGGCGCACCAGCCTGCAGGCAGGCGGAATGCACGCGGGCCGGCTCGTTCACTGGGAAGATGCGGATGTGCCTGTGGTGCAGGCGGAGGCCCCCGACTGCGAATATGCGATCCCGGAACTCGAGCAGAATACGGTTCTCGCCCACAGCAACTTCAATAACGCTTCGTTCACGGTGACGGGATCTTATCCGCAGTTCGGCGAGATTCGCAGTTTGAGCGTAGATGTCGGGCGCTTTTACGATTGGGACGATATGAGGGACTCGAGGCGTCTGGCCTTCCTGGGCTCCGACGCCGCCAAGCAGTTGTTTCCGGGGCGCAACCCGGTCGGCGAGAACGTCTATTTAAATGATTTTCCTTACATTGTGATCGGCGTGATGGCGAAGAAAAAACAGGATTCCAGCTACGACGGCTGGGATGTGAATAAGATCTTCGTTCCATTCTCCGCCATGCGGCGGGATTTCCCCGACAAACCTCCCGGAACCTCGACCACCTTCGATCAATTGTTGGTCACGCCGAAATCCGTGGAGCAGCACGAGGCCTGCAAACACGAGGTCCGCGTCGCGCTGGCGCGCATGCATCGCTACGATCCCAACGACAAAGAGGCCTGTCCCATCTGGGATACGGTGCAAGAGGCTAAGGCCTTCCGCCAGATGACAGACGGAATGAAATACTTTCTGGGCGCCGTGGGCATTGTGACGCTGGTGCTGGGCGGCATCGGCGTGATGAACGTGATGCTGGTAGCCGTGCGCGAGCGCACGCGCGAAATCGGCGTACGCAAAGCGCTGGGCGCGCCCGCCGCGACGATCTTGCGGCAGTTCTTTATCGAGGCGGTGATTATCGCCCTGCTCAGCGGGGCGATCGGCTTGGGAGTTGCTTTCGGTTTTTGCGCGCTGGTGAACCTCTTGCCCATGCCGGACTTTTTCGCCGGCCTGATTCCCGACTGGACTTCTGGCCTGTTGGCGACGGGATTGCTGGGGACGATCGCAATTGCCGCAGCGCTGTACCCGGCGCGCCGAGCGGCATCCATCGACCCCATCGAGGCGCTGCGTTACGAGGCCGGAGGCTGACCAGAACATTGAGAAACTGGGGAATTTAGGAATTGAGTAATTCCAGACCAGCGGTGATCGCCGCGGTTTGTAAATTGCTAAATTACCAAATTACTAAATTGTTTATGCCGATCATCCTCGAAGCCTGGATCGCGCTGAAGCGCAACCGGACTCGCAGCCTCCTCACCATGCTGGGCATCGTCTGGGGAATCGCGACGGTCACTCTGCTCATCGCCTATGGCAATAGCTTTCGCAGCATCCTCGTCCACGGCTTCGACGCCTTCGGCAAGAGCGTAGTCATCTGCTGGCCGCAACAAACCAGCGAGCAGCCGGGCGGGCAGCGCGCCGGCAAGAAAGTGATTCTTGAACAAGCGGACGTAGACATAGTGAAAGCTACGGCCCCGCTGGTAAAACACGTTTGCCTGGAAACGGTAAAGCGGCCGGGCATCGCCTACGGAGACCGCATGGTGGGCACGGCAGCGATTCGAGGCGTCTGCCCCGAGTATGGCGAGATGCGCAACGAGGTACCGTCGGAGGGCCGCTGGATCGATTCCGCCGACGAACTGGAGCGGCGCCGGGTCATCTTTCTCGGAGGGCGTATCCAAGAGCAACTCTTCAGCGGGCGTTCCGCGGTCGGCGAGAACGTGGAAGTTGGTGGCGTGCGCTTCACCGTGATCGGCGTGATGGCGCGAAAAATCCAGCTTAGCAATTATTTCAGCAGCGACGACGATTCCGCCTGGATTCCCTACTCCGCCGCCGGCGATCTCTGGAACACGCGCTACGGCGACGTGCTGGTGTTCGAGCCCATCGCGCCGCAGTTCGAAAAACGAGCGATGGCCCAGATGCTGGCAGCGGTTGCGACCAGGCAACAATTTTCGCCGACCGATCCCAAGGCCTTCCAGATGTTCGGGCGCGACGAATTTCGTCCAGTGATCGATGCCCTGACCATCGGCCTGCAAGTGCTTCTCATCTTCATCGGCACGCTGACCCTCGGAATCGGCGGCGTGGGCGTCATGAATATCATGCTGGTTTCGGTAGACGAGCGCATTCGCGAGATCGGCCTGCGCCGCGCCCTGGGCGCGCGCAAGCGCCACATCACATTGCAATTCCTCGTCGAAACACTGCTCATCATGCTCCTGGGCGGCGCCATTGGGGTGGCGTTGTCCTACGCGATTGCCGCTGCTGTGGGCTCTTTGCCCATGATGGGCCCGCTCTTCGAAGACGACTCCGGTCAGGGAGATATTCACCTGAAGATTTCCCTGATGACGGTAGCGCTTTCCAGCGTGGTGCTGGTGATGGTCGGCGTAATCAGCGGCCTGGTCCCGGCCTTGAAAGCCTCAAGGCTCGATCCCGTGGAGGCGCTGCGCTATGAATGAGCAAAAGTCGGAGGCTAGAAGGAAAATTGCAGGTGAGGCCAGAATTGGTCAGAGGTTAGTTTGAACCTCTATCGGTGGCGTCATCCCGAACGCAGGCGGAGTGAAGGATCTGCCAAGCGCAAGATCCCGCACCCAACTGAACTGCGCCGGTTTTCGGGATGACGGCCTTATCGTAGGACGGGGTCAGACTGAGCCACCACGCAATGCTGACGCTCGTCTCGTACTTGCGGTTGTATTTCAGCTTCTCGCCTTCGACTTTTTGATTTGCTCCGCGAAGCATTTCGCAGTACCTTGCTCCTGGGCCTTTCGCCATCGAGGTGCGCCTTGCCAATCTCCGCCGTCGACACTATTTCGCTAGCCGTCGAGCACACCAAGCAGCAACTCTTCAAACCCTTCCGCCTGGGCCAATGGATAAAACTCGCCTTCGTCGGATTGCTGGCCGGCGAACTCGGCTCCGGCGGCAACTTCAATTTCAGGTTCCCTCGATCCGGAGGTTCTGGAACCTGGCACCCGGGACTCGGCGGAATGAATCTCGCACTGGTTGCCACCATGGTCGCGGTAATTGTCGCCGCCGCTCTGGTGATCGGAATTATTCTGATGTACATCAGCAGCGTGATGCGCTTCGTCCTCTTCGACAGCGTTCTGGCGCGCGACTGCCGTATTCGCGCCGGCTGGAACCACAGGCAGGGACCGGGCGCGCGTTACTTCGTGTGGAAGATTCTCTACGCCCTGTTCACGCTGGGAGGCATGGCGCTGCTGATCGGCATTCCAGCGGCTTTTGCCTTTGCGGCGGGATGGTTCCGGGAACCCAAAGCGCATTTGGCCCCTTTGATCTTAGGCGGGGTCTTTCTTTTTTTCGTGGTAATGATTTTCGCCCTGATCACCGGGGTGATTTTCGTTCTGACCAAAGACTTTGTGATTCCGCAAATGGCCCTCGAAGAAATTACCGTGATGGAGGGCTGGCGCCGCTTGTGGCCTCTGATTCAAGCCGATAAAGGCGGTTATGCCGGCTACATCGGAATGAAAATCGTGATGGCCATCGGCGCCGGCATCATGGTCGGAATCGCCACGGTGATCCTGGGCGTGATCATCGCCATACCCACGGTCGGATTGAGCATCCTCGCGATCTTAACCGGCAAAACCGCGGGGCTGACCTGGAACGCTTACACGATCACGCTCGCGGTGGTGGTGGGAAGCATTCTGATTTCGATTTTTTTGTTCCTCGTGGCGCTGCTTTCCGTGCCATTCATCGTGTTCTTCCCCGCCTACTCGATTTATTTCTTCGCGGCGCGCTATCCCGCGCTGAGCGCCGTTCTTTATCCCGCCGCAGCACCGGCGTTGAATGCAATCCCAGCGCCGCCTCCTCCTCAACAGCCGCCGCCATTGCCATCAACCCCAGAGCCGATTGGCTAGTGCGGGCAAAAAAAGACTGCCTTCATGCCGGACGCCCATGTGGGGACAGCCGCCCGGCTGTCCGGTCGAGCGAAGCTCGCCCGCTTCTTTCATCAGCATCAGGCTTTGAAAGGGCGCGGCCTCCGCGCCGTAGTGGCCCATCATCAATCCAGGCTTTCGCCATTGCGGGGAACTCTCGCCTCGCCCAAGGTGTCTGATGTTGCAGACACGCGCGTGCCAAAGATGAGCGGAGGGGGTTCCCGATGTCATTCTCACTGGCAGGCAAAGGTGCGCGCGGTCCCGAGATCAACGTCACCCCACTGATCGACGTGCTGCTTACGCTGATCATCGTATTCATGATCGTGGTGTCGATGGAGAAAGAAGAAGGCGAGACTGCCCAAATTCCGCAACCCGATCCAAAGCAAACGCAGACCATTTCGCAACCCCGCACGGTCGTAATCCAGGTCGTGTGGTCGAAAGCAAATCGGCTACCCACGGTGAAGATCAATCAGGACGACGTGCGTTGGGAAGATCTGGAAACGCGGCTGGCGCAAATCTATTTGAAGCGCGCACAAAAAGTAGTATTCGTGCGCGGCGATAACGATGTCGACTTCCAATATGTGGCCGACGTAATCGACCTGGCGCATCACGCCGGCGTGCAACGGGTGGGGTTGTTGACGATGGATCGGCAGGTCGCCGGAGAGTAAGACGAACATGGCGGCTACGGGCGTGATCTACAACTTGGTCTTACGCATTGTGAAAATGGGTTATGTCGGTCTCACCCGCATTCGGGTCCGCTAAATCTAGCGCTCTAATTCCTGGCCCGATTTTTGATCCAAATCGGCGTCCCCAAGAATCCAAACGCCTCCCGAATCTGATTCTCCAAAAACCGCTGATAAGAAAAATGCAGCTTCACGGCGCGATTGGTGAAGAGCACAAAGGTCGGAGGCGCCACCGACGCCTGCGTCATGTAGAGAATTTTCACCCGCGAGCGCATGGGCACCGAGGCGCGCTCGAAGTCCACGGTTTCGACGAACCGGTTCATCGCCGAGGTCGAGATGCGCTTGCGCCGCTCTGTCGCAACCCGCTCCAGCAGCGGAAAGATCTTCTCCGTGCCTTTGCCGCTCGTCGCCGAAATAAAAACAATGGGCGCGTAATTCAGGAACTTGAGATCGCAGCGCAAGCGCTCTTCATACGCCTCCCGATCTCCCGGACGTTTGCTCTCCCGCATGCGCATCGCCTTCGATGGCCGGCCAGCATTCTGCGCGCCACTGCCGACCAGATCCCATTTGTTGACCACAATCATCATCGAGCGCCCGCTCTCGTGCGCGTAACCGGCAATGGCCGCATCGAGCTGGCTCACGCCCTCGGTCGCGTCGATTACCAGCAACGCAATGTCGGCGCCTTCAAGATGCTTGCGCGCCATCACCACCGAAAGCTTCTCCGCCATTAAATGCGTTTTGCCTTTGCGCCGGATGCCGGCGGTGTCGATAAAACGGAAACGCCTCCCATCGCGCTCGATAATCTCATCAACCGCATCGCGCGTGGTGCCGGGCATGGGCGAAACAATCGCGCGGTCGGAAGCCGTAAGGCGATTCAGCAGCGTAGACTTGCCGACGTTGGGATGGCCAATAATGGCAACCTTGGTCTCGTAGACAGGCACAGGCTCCGCGCTTGACTCTTCTGCAAGCGCAGCAGTTTCGCTCTGTGCTTCCTCTGTCTCACCAGTACCCTCTGTGTTCAAGTTTTCAGCCGGCGGCGGCAAGACCTCAAAAACAGCGTCGAGCAGATCGTCGATCCCGCGCCCATGCTCGGCGGAAATGGCGAACATTCGTTGGATGCCCAGGCGATGAAACTCATCAACAATGCGCGCCTGCTTTTCCGAATCCGCTTTATTCACCGCGAGGAAAAGCGGGCGCCCGGTTTTGCGCAAGAGTTGCACCAGCTCAATATCCGGCGCGGCGACCTCGGACCTGCCATCCACAACCATAACAATCGCTGCCGCCTCGTCGAACGCGACCCGTGCCTGCCGGAAAATCTCCGACGGAATAAAGTCGTTGTCTTCCGGAATAATCCCGCCCGTATCGATGATGCGCAGCCGCCGCCCGCGCCACTCCGCGTCGCCATAGAGGCGGTCGCGCGTGATGCCCGGCTCGTCGCCGACGATCGCCCGCCGCGATCCGACGATACGGTTGAACAACGTGGACTTGCCCACGTTGGGCCGCCCCACGATGGCCAGCGTGGGAACGCCGGCCGCGGTTGTGGCGAGAGTGCTGGTCGAGTTGTAAGTGGGTTGAGTCAAAATCAGTCCAGGTTGAATGGATCGCGGTAAATGTGGGGACAGCCGCCCCCGGCTGTGTTCGGGTCGCAGACCCAATTCTTTCCTGCGGCACGGATGCAAGTATTATAGAGACTCCGTGGCTTTACGTTCCCAGCCCGCTTCCGCTGCCATGCCCAACCGCTCCGCAAGCAGCGGGAAAAGCAACTCGCCCTCATCAACTCTATATCAGTTCTTCGCCCCCGGCGGCGTCCTAGCTCGCACGCACCCTGCCTACGAATTCCGCCGCGGCCAGTTGCAGATGGCGCAGGCCGTCGAGCAAGCGCTGGAAGAGAAACGGCATTTGATCGTAGAAGCCGGCACCGGCACGGGGAAAACGTTGGCCTACCTGCTGCCGGTGATCCGCTCCGGCAAGCGCGTGATCATCTCTACGGGTACGAAGAATCTCCAGGAGCAACTCTTTTACAAAGACATTCCTTTTCTGGAGCAGACGCTGTTCGGAAAATTGGATTCCGCTGACGACAATTCCAAGCGCCGGCTTTCGGTCTGCTACATGAAAGGCCGCAACAATTACCTGTGCCGCAAGAAACTCTACGATCTAACCGGCCAACCCGTGCTCAGCGGCCTGGAAGAGATTGAGCAATATCGTGGGATTGCCGCCTGGGAGAAAACGACCGCAACCGGCGACCGCGCTGAACTCGCCGAACTGCCGGAGACCAGCGCGCTCTGGCATAAGCTCGACGCGCGCGCCGACGCCTGCACCGGCCAGAAATGCAGCGAATGGGAGCGCTGCTTCGTCACCGAAATGCGCCGCCGCGGCCTGGAGAGCGACATCGTCATCGTGAATCATCATCTCTTTTTCGCCGACCTCGCCATCAAACTGCAGGCCGAAGGCGCGCCCGATGCCGGCATCCTGCCGGATGCCGCGGCGGTGATTTTCGATGAAGCGCACGAACTCGAAGGCGTGGCCGGCAACTACTTCGGAATTTCCGTGAGCAATCTGCGCGTAGAAGATCTCGCGCGCGATGTGGAAATTTCGCTGCAACACAACCGCATGCTCTCCGCATCGCTCACAGGAGCGCTGGGAAGTCTGCGCGAGCGCTCGCAGTTTTTCTTCTCTCTGCTTTCGCCAGGGGAAGGCCGCTTCGCCTTTGAGACGCGACGAGAGTTCCTTGAAGAAAACGGAGACGAGTTCCTCGCATTCGATCTGGCGCTGGCACGGCTGGCAGGCGAACTGGAAGGCCTGCCGCAGAAGCCCGGAGAGATTTTCAATTTCGTCAGGCGGGCCCAGGAGCTGCAAGCGCAACTGCGCTTCGCCATGGAGTCCGACGATCGCAACACGGTTTTCTGGATCGAGCGCCGCGGGGGACGCGGCGGCAACCGGGAAGGAAATCAGGCAACCAATTCATCCCCGGCGGGGAGCTCTCGCGGGAGACAAAACGTCTTTCTCCAAGCCACCCCCATTGACGTCGGCCCCATCCTGCGCGAGTGCCTGTGGTCGAAACTCGAATGCGCCGTACTGACCTCGGCAACTCTCGCGGTGGGCGGAGGCTTCGAGTACATCCGTCAGCGCCTGGGCTTCGAGCATGCCCGCGAGTCGGTGCTGCCCTCGCACTTCGACTACGAAAGCCAGGCGCTGTTTTACGTGCCGCCCGATCTGCCCGATGCGCGCGCGCCACAATTCACCGCGGAGGCGGCAGAGCGAATCCGCAAGCTGCTGATCCTCTCTCGCGGGCGCGCCTTCGTGCTCTTCACCAGCTATGCCCAGATGAACGACATCTATCAGCGCCTGCTCGGATTCCTGGACTATCCCATGCTGAAGCAGGGCGACGCTCCGAAAAGCGCGTTGCTCGAGGAGTTCCGCCTTACGCCCAATGCCGTCCTATTTGCAACGTCATCCTTCTGGCAGGGCGTGGACGTGCAGGGCGAGCAACTGAGCTGCGTGATCATCGATCGCCTGCCCTTTGCCGTGCCCAGCGATCCTGTCGTAGCGGCACGAGTCAAGGCAATCAACACCGACGGCGGCAACGCATTTTTTCAGTATCAGGTGCCGGCCGCGGTGATCACTCTGAAACAAGGCTTTGGACGCCTGATTCGGTCGCTGCATGATCGCGGCTTGCTGGTGCTGCTCGACAACCGCATTCTAAAAAAGCAGTATGGGCGAATCTTTATTGAGAGCCTGCCGAATTACAAGAAGACGACGGATCTGCGTGTGGTAGAGGAGTTTTTCGGAGTGCGCTGTGGAAGCTAGTTCTCAGCGAAGGAGACGCATACCCGGTACCGTTGCCGCTCTTGGGTCAAAGGTAAGGGTGAATTGGCATTCGGCCGCATGAGCGCAGCGCTCGTTTAAGTAATCGGCGAAGTCGGCACGGCGCTGAACGCCCGGGAGGGTCAAGCTCGTCTCACACATACTCCCGCTCCATCCGCCGAATCTCCCGGTACCGTTCAAACACCTTGCGATCTTCTTCGAGCCCCAACATCGACCGAATCGAACTTCCCCGGAACGTATGCAACAACATCTTCCAGCCTTGGAAGAGCACGAATCGAGGGTCGTGCTTGAACGCCACAGGAATGTGGTGAACCTTCATCCAGCGCTCCGCCTTCCAGCGCAGAAATTCCACATCTTCCGCGGGCAAATGCTCGGTGCGTACCACCGCCGTAGTGCCATCGTATTCTTCCAGGCGCTCGTTCACAATGAGTCCCTGATCGCGAAACTCCTTGGTCATCGGCGTGCGCGGGTAGGGCGTGGGATGCTGAATGTAAGGCCAATCCACGTAACGGCGCGCAAATTCCAGGTTCGCTTCGATCGACTCGCGCGTATCTCCGGGACTGCCCACAATCAATCCGCCGACCACATACATCTGGTTGCGGTGCAGGTAATCGATGGCTTTGAGCGTCGCGTTGCCAACCTCGCGGCCGTTCGAACGTTCGGTGTTCTTCGAGGAAGCCTTCAGAAATTCCAGGTCGTTCTCAAGAATATTCTCGATGCCGAGGAAAACGTAACGAAAGCCCGCCCTTCGCATCAGCGGCGCCAGGGTTTCGCCGTGATTCGCAATCGCCGAAGTCATTCCCTGCACAAAATAATCGAGCGAATTCAACCCCGCCGCGATAATGGCCTCGCACAGCGCCTCAAAACGCTTCACGTTCAAGGTTATGTTGTCGTCGACCAGAAAAATGGTGCGCGCGCCGTGATCGCGGGCGTCGCGAATATCAGCCAGCACGCGGTCGAACGAATAAGCAAAAAAATTGCGCCCCCGCATTTCAATGATGGAGCAAAAACTGCAATCGTAGGTGCAACCGCGTGAAGTCTCAATCACGTCGACCTGCCGGCCCAGCATCGTGTAGCCCTTGAGCACGCGCGCATCGCGCTTCGGCGGGCGAATTTCGCGATCCTCGAGTTTGTGCGGCGGGCGCCCGGGATTATGCGCCCAGCCGCCGCCGTTCGGATAAGACAGGCCCCGGATCTGCTCCACCCCCTTGCCCTTTTCGATCGCGCGGAGCAGTTCACGAAACGTGACCTCGCCTTCGCTCCGCACCAAAAAATCGACCCCCATATTTTCGTAAGCTTCGGGAGCCAGGCTGGGGTCGTAACCTCCGACTACGATTTTCACTCCGGGCCGCAGCCCGCGCACCAGGTCGATGATGCGGCCCGCCGTCCGGCGCTGAAAGGTCATGATGGAGAGGCCGACGACTTCCGGGTCAAGTTCGCGCACCAGATCGGTGACGGTTTCGCGAACCGAGCGCTGCACCAAGATAAGGTCGGCCACCGCTACGCGATGGTGCGGATCGACATTTCCCGCAAGCGAGGTCAGCGCTCCATTGGGCATGCGGATCGCAGCCGGCGGCATATGCTCAAAGGAATCCGGCATCGAAAGCAAAAGGACCTTCATAAGATTTGTCCACACGGCCTCGCAGTATTCCCGCAGGCGCGGGTCGAACCCCAGTCGCGAGGCGAAGGCTAGATTGTAACGCAGCCTCGGACAACACGGCAGGCTCGCTCGACCAAATTTCGTAGAGTAAGCGGGCGGCCTAAGGATAGGCCGTGGTCGCGAGGTACAATGAATCTACTTGGGCTAGAAGCGCGGGCCAGGCCAGTTGGTGAGGCCCGATCGCCGAGGAATGTATGTTCGAAGTCACGGTTGACGACACTTTCGCCGCGGGCCATTACCTGCGCAACTACAAGGGCAAGTGCGAAAATCCGCACGGCCATAATTACAAAATTCGGGTCACGCTCGCCGGTGCCGACTTGGACAAGGCCGGTCTGTTGCTGGATTTCAAGGAGCTGCGCGAGGTCATGAAGCACGTCATCGACCGCCTTGATCACCAGATGATCAACGACATCGAGCCCTTCACCATCATTAATCCCTCAGCGGAAAATCTGGCGAAATACTTTTATGACGAGTCGAACTCGAGGCTGAAAAGCGCAACCAACGGCCGCGTTCGAGTAAAAGACGTAACCGTCTTCGAGACCGACACGACCACGGCGAAGTATTCAGAATGACGGTTGCCAGCTGCCAGTCGCCGTAGTGCCACGGCTGGGGAGATGCAGATGGGACGGTCCTACAAAGATTTGGTCGCTTGGCAGAAATCGATGGATCTGATTAGGTCTACCTATCGCGCCACTGCCGGATTTCCGAGAGACGAATTATTCGGACTCACATCTCCGCTCCGACGTGCAAGGGTTTCCATTCCGAGTAACATAACCGAGGGGCAAGGTTGTCTCTCGGAAAATGAATTCAGGCCTTTTCTGGGACCAGCCCAAGGGTCACTCATGGAAGTTGAGACCCAGGTACAAATCGCGGAGAATCTTGGTTGCGTATCGAGAGAACAGACATCGACCCTGCCGCAGCTGTGTGCCGAAGTAGGCCGAATCCTCAATGGGCTACTGGCATCGACCTCGAAGCAGTCGGAACCATAGAACTGGAGGCTGGCAACTGGCAACTGCTTTCCCATGCAGATCACTGAAATCTACAAATCGCTCCAAGGAGAATCCACCCACGCGGGCCTGCCCTGCATATTCGTCCGCCTAACTGGATGCAATCTGCGCTGCTCCTGGTGCGACAGCGAATATACCTTTCAGGGCGGAAGAAGGATGACGTCGCAGGAAATTTGGGATGAAATTCAGCGTTTGAGCCCCGCCCCCGGCCTGGTGGAAATTACAGGCGGCGAGCCCATGCTGCAAGAGCGCGAACTGGTGCCGCTGCTTCAGCGCCTGCTGGACGCCGACTATCGCGTCCTGCTCGAAACCAGCGGAGAGCGGCCACTGGCGGGGGTTCCCACCGGCGTCATCAAGATCGTCGACGTGAAATGCCCGGAGTCGGGCGAAGGCGACACCTTTGACCTCGGCAACCTAAAGTGGCTGAATCCGCTTGATGAAATAAAGTTTGTGCTGAGCGGACGCAAGGACTATGAATTCGCCCGCGACTTCAGCGCGCAGCAGCGACTAGCCGAGCGCGTGAATGCTGTGCTATTCTCGCCCGCGTTCCGCAAAGACGCCACCGGCGCGCGCGACAGTTCGCATTGCCTGCTTGACCCGCAAGAATTGGCCGAGTGGATGCTCGCAGATCATGTTCCCGCGCGGCTCGGATTGCAATTGCACAAGTTCATCTGGGACCCGGCGGTGAAGGGCGTCTAAAGAATTCGCTTCATGAACGCTGCAATCGACGCTCAATCATGAAGGGCCCAGCCCAGCGCGCCATCGTGCTGCTCAGCGGCGGCATGGATTCCTGCGTGTGCGCCGCTCTGGCCGTTCGTGACTATCAGGCTGCGGCGCTGCACGTCAGTTACGGCCAACGCACGGAAGAACGCGAGCGGCAATCTTTTTTTGCCATCTGCGAGCGCCTGAATATTCATGACAAACTCCTGCTGCGCGACGAAACCTTTCGCGCCATAGGCGGCTCCGCGCTCACCGACAAGAACATCGATGTCCCGGTTGCGGCTGCTATCGGCCCCAGCATCCCGGTCACGTATGTCCCTTTTCGCAACGCGCATTTCCTAGCCGCAGCGGTAAGCTGGGCCGAGGTTCTGGGAGCCACCAAAATTTTTATCGGCGCCGTCGAGCAAGACAGCTCCGGCTATCCCGATTGCCGTCCGGCATACTATGAGGCTTTCAACCGCGTGACAAAGCTGGGGACAAAAGAAGGCTTGATCGAAATCGTCACTCCTTTGATCGCAATGCGCAAAGCGGAGATTGTCAAACTCGGCCTTGAACTGGGAGCGCCATTCGATTTAACTTGGTCATGCTACAGCCACCAGGATCGGGCCTGCGGTGTGTGCGACAGTTGCGTGCTGCGGCTGCGCGCGTTTGCGGCGGCGGGAATGAAGGATCCGATTCCGTACGCGACAAAAGAGCAAGGCGCTGGGTTGTGACGCTGCTACTGGTGGCCGAGAACGATTAAAGTCTCGCGAGGGACGGCACACTTTCTCGCTACTGCGCCCAAGGGCTATTATGCAATGTTCACTCGATCCTTTTTACGCCGGGAGGCCACGATGAAAAAGCATTCCGTGACGTTGGTGTTAATTTTCTGCTTGCTGGCATTTTGCGCGCCGCAGCTTTTCGCGCAGGCCTCGGGAACGATCAAGGGCGTCTGCAAGGACGTTCAGGGCAATCCTATCGCCGACGGCGTGGTGCAGTTGGTGAATGTGGACAACGGCCAGAAATACACGCTCAAGACCAATAAGAAGGGCGAGTATTTTTCTCTGGGCATCACAGCCGGAAAATACAAAATCACCCTGTATCAAAACGCCGACGATCTTAAAGCCAACAAAGAGTTGTTCCACGTCAACGGCTACCAGGTCCAGTTGGACGAAAACACTTTGGACTTCGATCTGAAGAAGGAGCAGGAAGGCGCTGCCAAAGGTCAGGGCCTGACTCCGGAGCAACTGAAGCAGAAGCAGGAAGCCGAGGCCAAGCAGACCAAAGAAGTGACCACGGTCAAATCCCTCAACGAAAAGTTAGCGGCGGCGAAAACTGCCTCGGAAGCCGGTGACTACGAAACCGCGATCGCCGACCTGAACGCCGCCAACCAGATGGATGCGACCCGCGACTTGATTTGGTTCAAGCTCGGCGACGCCTATCGCATGTCCGCAACCAAGCAGACTGATCGCGAGGAAAAGCAGAAGCGCCTCGATTCAGCCGTCGAAGCCTATCAGAAAGCGGTTCAACTCAAGCAAGCGGTCACGAACGACAAGGATCCCAATGCCGCCAAGACTCTCGCCGCCTACTACAACAATCTGGCCGAAGCCTACGCCAAAGCCGGCAAGATCGACGACGCGGTAAAGACCTACGCCATAGCGGCCCAAACCGATCCCACCGCTGCCGCCCAATATTATTTCAACAGCGGCGCCGTCCTCACCAATGCCGGCAAGGCCGATGAAGCCATCGCTGCCTTCGACAAGGCCATCGCTGCCGACCCCAACCGCGCCGATGCCTACTACCAGAAGGGCGTGAACCTGATCGGCAAAGCTACCCTGCAGGGCGACAAAATGGTGGCGCCGGCGGGAACCGCCGAGGCCTTCAATAAATACCTCGAACTGCAGCCCACCGGACCTTATGCCGACGTAGCCAAGCAAATGCTGGCCAGCATCGGGGCACCGGTAGAAACAGGCTTCGGCAGCAAGAAGAAGCCCCCGAAGAAATCGAATTAGCTTGAGTTTGTGGCGCCGCCGTCCCGGCGGCCGTCCAGCGAGCGTCACGCCCGCTGCGCTTTAAGCAAGAACGCTGCCGGCAATCCAGCAAGGATTCCGCCACTACTTCTGCGCCAACCTGCGCGCCCGCCGACGTTACCAATGGCTATGTACTTTACTGCCCTTACGTTCCTGCCCGCGGCAGGGTAAAGTCTAATGAAAGGTTCGAGGCTACTTAGGACCTCCCCTCTGTGGCGCGCAATTCCCTAAGACAGATTCTAGTGAGGATGAATGGCTGCGCCCGGCATCTCGGCAATCTCCGTCTCGCTCGAAGGCTATTCCGGCACCGGTAAAATCGCCACGCCCGCGCTGCTGGCCGCGATGCTGCCGGCCACGGGCAAAATCAGCGACCTCATCTTCTCTCCCGGCCGCCCGCCGCAAGTGCAGGTCTACGGCCAACTGATCCCGGTCGAAGTCGCTGGACTCGCGCTCTTAACCGCCGATGACACCCGCCGCATCGCCGCCGACCTCATTGGCGATAGCCAGCAAGCCGTCGCCACCCTTCGCGAGCACGGCTCCTGCGACATCTCGTACAGCCTGCCCGGGGTCGCCCGGTTTCGCGTCAACGTGTTCATCCAGCGCGGCAGTTGCGCCGTAGTGATGCGCGTGATCTCGACTTCCATCCCCGACCTCGCGTCTCTGCGTCTGCCGGCTCACCTCGCAGATGTTGCCAAGTTGCGCGACGGCATCGTACTCGTCACCGGCCCCGCCGGCTCCGGCAAGTCATCCACTCTCGCCGTGTTGCTCGACTGCATCAATCGCGAGAAGCACTACCACATCATCACCATCGAAGATCCCATCGAATTCCTGCACACACATAAATGCTCGACCATTCACCAGCGCGAACTGCACAGCGACACCCCCAGCTTCGCGCATGCTCTGCGTTCCGCCCTGCGGCAGGCTCCGAAAGTAATTCTGGTGGGAGAGATGCGCGACCGCGAGACCATCGAGATCGTCCTTGAGGCCGCCGAGACCGGCCATCTGGTGCTGTCGAGCATGAACACGATGGACGCGCCCAAGACGGTGGAACGCATCGTCAGCTCATTCTCTCCCGCGGAGCAGCAGAACGTGCGCGAGCGCCTGGCGAAATCATTTCGCTACATCATCTGCCAGCGCCTGCTGCCGAAAGCCGACCGCAGCGGCCGCGTTCCCGTCGCCGAAATTCTGAAAGCTGACTTCCGCACCCGCGAGTGCGTAGAAAAAGGCGAGCGCGAAGGCAAAACCCTGCTGGATGCCATGAAGGCGGCGGCTGCGGAAGGCATGCAACACTTCGACGCGGAAATCGCACAGCTAGTCCGCGACCGGGTAGTAGATCTCGAAACCGGCATCTCCTTCGCCAGCAATCCGACGGTGCTGGGCCAGGAACTGGCACAATTATCGTAAAGCGGTGGGGGCGCAGCCCCCGGTAGCGCCGGCGTCCTGCCGGCTGTCTGGAGGGCCTGCCCTGAGCCTGCCGAAGGGCGTCCTCGCCCTCAGAGCCGGTACAACTTGACGTTCAATGCAAAAGGCACGGCTCTGGAGCCATGCCTTGTCTAGCAAAACCATCGTTCAACCGGAATTCAGATAACGCCCCCTACACACTCACCGGAACCGCCTCCTCCACGCCAGCTTCCCGCAGAAACTTAGCCGCTTCCTCCGGCGGAGTTGGATTGATATAGAAACCCGTGCCCCACTCAAACCCCGCGGTCTTGGTCAGCTTCGGCATGAACTCCATGTGCCAATGATAGTGATCGTTGGTCGGATCCTGCGCCGGCGAAGTGTGAACCACCAGATTGTACGGAGGATTATCGAGCACGCGGTCGGCCTTGCTCAGCAGGGTTTTGAGCGCCTTGGCTAGGTTCTCAAACATGTGCGAAGACGAATTCTCAAACGCCGACTCATGCTGCTTGGGCAGAATCCAGGTCTCGAAGGGAAAGCGCGGCGCATAAGGCGCGATGGTCAGAAAATTCTCGTTCTCCGCGACGACGCGGCTGCCGTTTTCGATTTCCTGCCGGATGATGTCGCAGAAGACGCAGCGTTCTTTATACAAGAAATACTGCTTCGCGCCTTCCAGTTCCTGGGTCACATTAATCGGCAAAATCGGCAGCGCGATTAACTGCGAATGCGCGTGCTCCAAAGACGCTCCCGCGGCTTCGCCGTGATTCTTGAAGAGCAAAATATATTTGAAGCGCCGGTCTTTTTTTAGATCGAGGATGCGGTCGCGAAAGGTCCACAGCACATCCTCAATGCGCTTCGGAGGCAAAGTCGCCAGGCTGGCGCTATGGTCGGGAGTTTCAATAATCACCTCGTGCGCTCCGATGCCGTTCATGCGGTCAAACATGCCCTCGGCCTGCCGGTTTAGGTTACCTTCAATTCCCAAGGCGGGAAATTTGTTGGGCACCACCCGCACCGTCCATCCCGGCGTGTCCCTTTGCGATACCGGACCGCCGTTCGATGCCGGGCGGTAAGCCTGAATCTCGGGTGGCGTCTTGCCTTCATTTCCGTAGCAGAAGGGGCAGAAACCGCCCTTCAGCTTCACATTATCCCGCGCGAAATCGGTAGGACGTTTCGCCCGGTCCGTTGAAATAATTACCCACCTGCCAACAATCGGATCTTTTCTCAGCTCAGGCACGCGCCAGTCCTCTTCTGCATAGAATCGTTCTCAATATGTAATCGTTTCCAGCCCCGATTCCACGAATTTTTCATTCTAAGCCGACAGGGAGGAATTCCGAAACACTTCTGCGGCTGGCTGGCTTTCGAATGCCCATAGTATACGCTGACCACGTCGAACCGCCACTGGCACGAAGGTGGAGAGCGCCGCCAGCACTCTCGTACCACCGCGGCCACGTCCCGCCGCTTGTGCCGGCCGACCGCAGCCTCTCCCGGCTTCCCGTCGAGCGTGCTCCGGCTCTTTACCTCCACAAAGCGAAGGACGTCTTTGTCCCACCTCAGGTCAATTTCTTCGCGGCAGCGCGGCCAGCGAAAGTTCCGCGCCGCCATGATGTAGCGGAGCTTTCTCCGATGAAAGTATGCCGCCTCTTCACCCCGCCGCCCCACCCGCTGCTGCGCCGGTTTATCTTCAGCACCACTCGTGTAGCTTGCCCAGAAGAAATCCGACTGAGGAGCATGGCGAGAGTCCCTTAACGAAATCTATCCCGCGAAGCAGTTCGATGGATGTGACACCCTAACAAACACAAGCTGCAAATTACGCTCATCTCCCGAAGCGGGAAGTGCTCGTGTGGAGCGGGCACTCCTGCCCGCTCTCCTGGCCGAAATGAAACGCCGGCCTCTTCACGGGCCGGCCTAAACTCAGGCCGGACGATTCTCCCGACTGCACCTTCCCCGGCACTGATTCACACCCCAGCTAACCCCCAGAGCATGCAGAATCAGCGTGTCTCCCACCGACAATTTGCCCGGCTCCGCCAAGATCTCGTAGGCGTAATAAACTACCGGATCGAGCGTAATGCACCAGCGCTCGTGCCGGATAATCCCCCCGCAATGCTCGCAAGCCGCCTCGGCGTGGTAGCTGTTGCTGTGATACCAGGCTGCACCCGCATTGTTGGACATAGGCCATCCCCAAAGCCTTCTTTCAACGTGGAACGGAGCGGCCGAGCGTTCCGGGCAGCTCTCAAAGGCTGTTCTCAACTCAGATTAGCCAGCAGAATAGGGGCCATCCTATCGAAAATGTCACAATCGGAAGTGACGTGAGTCACATCGCCTCCCTTCCCACCGTGAAACTCACAACTGGCATTTTCGTGAGATCTAACCTTGCAGACGCGGATGGCGAATGCTTAGGCTCGGCCAAGCCGAACTTTGTCACACCGCCACGCCGGCTGAAATTTCGGCAGGTCGTTTTCCCCCACCCGTGGCAGTTTCACGGGTGGGCCGACTCCCGGGATCTGTCCGTCGGTGAAGCAGAAGACGAAGAAGCCGTGAAATAGTCGGATGCCTCGCCAACGGGAAACAGCAGCTTTTCTGTCCAGCCCGAACCAACGGAGTTCGACCACAGTGATAACTCTTGGTTTAGGACCGGGCCGCTACCCCGCCGCTTCCACCGCCGGCAACTCCTCTGCGACAGTTTTCTCCCTGACCTTGGCGCTGGTCACCAGAATTACCGACACGATCACAATCGCGCTTCCGATCACAATAAATCGATCTACCCGCTCATGCAGCACCAGCCAGCCCAGAAACACCGCCACCACCGGATTCACATACGCATACGTCGACACCTTCGACGTGGGCACGTGTTCGATCAGCCAGATGTAGGCCGTGTATCCGATCCAGGATCCGCACACCACCAGATAAAGCACGGCGCTGACGCCGCGAGCCGTCCAGTTCACACGCGAGAAATCTCCCGCGACCAGGGCAAATAAAAAGTTGGCCGCGCCTGCCGCCGTTACCTGCCAGCCGGTCGCGCTGAATACATCCATGCCCGACTGCCAGCGCTTCGACAGCACCGAGCCCAGCGCCCAGGAAAACGATCCTCCAATCAGCGCCAGCGACGACCAAAATTCGCGCCGCCCCAGCGTTGAAGTCGAATGCAACTCCGGCCAGAACAAAACGCCGAGTCCCACGATCCCCAGCCCCAAGCCAGCCTTGCCCCGCGACGAAATGTGATGATCGCCCAGCAGTAATGAATCCAGCACCAGAAACCACAACGGCGTCACCGCTAGAATCAGCGCCGCCAGCCCTGAAGGCACAGTCAACTCCGCCCAGGACAAAGTCAAATTGCCGCCCATCAGCAGCAAAATTCCTACAATGCAAGACAACACAATCTGCCGCGCCGAATACCAGATTTTATGTCCGGTAACGGCGCAAGCCGCCAGCATCACCCCGCCGGCAATCGAGAATCGCGCTCCACACATCAGCGCCGGAGGAATGCTCTGCACCGCAATATCAATGGCAAGATAGGTAGATCCCCAAAACAAATACACCAGTCCGAAGGCGAGAATTACCTGCCAAGTATGTGGGCGCGGTGCGATAGCCATGGGGTTTTAAAGCAGGGAAAGTTAAAAGATATCAGACGAAAAAATTGAGGAATGGATTCTAACCCTAACGATGCTAAGTGGGAACAGCCGAGGCCATGGGGGGGACGGCCGCCCCCGGCTGTCCTTCGAGCGTAGCTCGATCGCTTCTCTCCGGCGAGAACGGTTACTTCACCTTCTCATACTCCGCCTTAGCTTCCTTCAAAATCGGCACATCCCCCCTTCGCATCTTTCCGCCAAGCTTCTCGAGAATCCGGTAGCGTGAAATGTTCTGTTCCAACAAAGGAGAACCTCGCCCAGAAAGGTGCTAGCCATGCTACGACCCGTAGGCCAGAAGCCAAAATGATAATGATAATGATAATGATGAAGATCGCAGGGAACCAAAAGAAGGCAGATGGAGAGCTGCCAGTGATCCATCCCTCTCCCCGTGAGTCATCCCGAAGCCCCCGCGTTTTCTCCGGCGCGGCGAGGGCTCTCCCGCGCTCCATAACGACTCGGGAACAGCCTGCACCACTAGCAAAACAGGGGGTTACGCGCAGCCGCGCCTCAAGCTATAATGATTGGGTAATGTCGGTCGCCAGCGATGCTGCACAACGTTTCCAACTCGAACCAGCCCAACGCTCACCGGCCCGAGTGCTGGCTGCATTGCCTGGTTTGTCCAAGCATGTTGTGTCCGCGCCGCTATCGCGCCAATCTGCCGTCGCGCCTGCGTCCCAGCCTATTCGGTAGCGACTAGCAAATCCTCCAAATCCCTATCCGTGAGTTGGCCCATCACCACTGTGCGTCGTATCGGGCCAACGACCAATGACAAACGACCGACGACTTTCCCCGGAGGATTCCATGACCACTGAAACCCTGGCCCCGCCCGCGAAAAAGGCCGACACTGCAGGTCCCAAGATCAAGACCGCGCTTCCCGGTCCCAACGCCAAGCGTGTGCTCGCCAACGACGAAAAATACATTTCGCCGTCCTACACCCGCAGTTATCCGCTGGTTGCTAAGAGCGGACGCGGCATCCTCATCACCGACGTCGACGGCAATGAGTTCTTCGACTTCTCCGCCGGCATCGCTGTGACCTCAACTGGCCACTGCCATCCCGACGTCGTGGCCGCCATTCAGAAGCAGGCGGGCGAACTGATCCACATGTCGGGCACCGATTTTTATTATGAGAGCATGGTCGAGCTGGCCGAGCGCCTCTCGAAGATCGCGCCCATGCCCGGCCCGCACAAGATTTACTACGGCAACTCCGGCGCCGAGGCCATCGAGTGTGCGCTTAAGCTCGCACGCTACTACACCAAGCGCCAGAACATCATCGCTTTCTTCGGCGCCTTTCACGGACGCACCATGGGCGCGCTCTCGCTCACCGCGTCGAAGCCGCAACAGCGCCGCCGCTTCGCCCCGCTCGTGCCGGGAGTTACCCACGTCCGCTATCCCGATGTCTACCGCGGCTGCTCCGGCGGCCAGCAAAACGCCGAAGCTTTTGCGCTCGGCTGCGCCCGCTTCATCGAAGAAAAGCTTTTCAAGACCACACTGCCTTCCGAGGAAGTCGCCGCAATCTTCGTCGAGCCGGTGCAAGGCGAAGGCGGATACGTCGTCGCGCCCACCATCTTCATGCAAGAACTGCGCCGCATCTGCGATCGCCACGGCATCCTGCTCGTCGTGGACGAAGTGCAAAGCGGCATCGGCCGCACCGGCAAGTGGTTCGCCGTAGAGCACACCGGCGTCGAGCCGGACATGGTGTGCATGGCGAAAGGCATCGCCTCGGGCATGCCACTAGGCATCACCATGACCCGCTCCGAACTGATGGACTGGGTCCCCGGCTCGCACGCTTCCACCTTCGGCGGCAATCCGGTCTGCATAGCGGCGGCACTGGCAACGCTCGATGTGATCGAGAAAGAACATCTGCTGGACCACTCGACCGAGGTAGGCAACCACATGCTGAAGCGCATGGCCGACTGGCCCGCAAAGCTTAAGCTGGTAGGCGACGTCCGCGGCCGCGGCCTGATGATCGGCGTCGACATCGTGAAAGACAAATCGACGAAAGAATACGCCGCAGCCGAGCGCGACCAGATCGTCGAACTCGCCTTCGAACACGGGGTCTTATTCCTAGGCTGCGGCCCCAGCACAGTCCGCATCTGCCCGCCGCTGGTGGTGACCAAAGCGGAAGCCGATGTTGCCATCGACGTGCTGGAGAAGTGCATCCGGGTGGTGGGTCAGGAGGCGTAGTCCGCCAGGGGTTTCCACCGGCAACCCTCAAGCTTTATCCGGGATTCGCGAACGTCTGTTCTATCGTTTTCATGGGCAGGAAACGGCCGAGATGATCTGGGAGTTCGAGGCAGCCGTACCTCTTGTAGACGTTCTTTGCCGGGGCATCTTTGGCGTCCACCACCGGTGCGCGCGGCGAACCTGCCATGGAGGCTCTTGGCCGGCTGTGATCAAGGGCTTGTTTTAGGGCGCTGATCAAGAGAAGTTCTCCCACGCGTTGTCCTTTGAAACTCAGGCTTCGCGCCAGGCGGCCGAGCAGCGTGGCTGGCCTTTCTATTTGGGAAAGCCCAGGCTGCGCATCCTCGTCGGGCGGGCTGCCCGAATCGGCCGCGTATTGCGACAGGGCATAGTAGCCCGCGATGGTCCTGCCGTCGTGAGTCAGACCAGAGCTCGGCATCCCGATGATTACAGGGAGTTTCGCCGATTCGATCCGTAATTTATGTTTCCTTCGGATAGGTAATAGCCAAAGTAATATCACCGAAGTGAGCTTACGACAATTCGCGCCTCCGGATTTTCTATTCTCTCGACTTGGCTACATCGGATGCTTCCCACACTCTTAACTTCCTCAAGCGCACCCGCAGACGTACAATAGCGCAGGCATTTCTGCGGCAACGGCTGGGCTGGGGAACACATCTTAATGGATTCCAATGCGACTGCGATACAGCCGCAGGCTACAACCGTGACCTACAGCATCGTCATCCCGGCTTACAACGAAAGCGCGCGCCTGAGCGCGACGCTGCAGAACGTGCTCGCCTACGTGCGGCGGCAGGATTGGGATGCCGAAGTCATCGTGGTCAACGACGGCTCCCGCGACAACACGGCAGAAATCGTCCGCGAGTTTGGCGAGAAAGACGCGGCGCTGCGCCTGATTGAGAATCCCGGCAACCGGGGCAAAGGCTACAGCGTTCGCAACGGCATTCTGAACGCGCGCGGCGACATCGTCGTATTCAGCGACGCCGATTTATCTTCTCCGATCGAAGAGATGCCGAAGTTATTGCGTGCGCTGGCCGCGGGCGCAGACATCGCTATAGGCTCGCGCTGGCTGAAAGCGGAACTGCAAACCCAGCGCCAATCGCTGCATCGTCAGCTCTTCGGGCGAATCTTCAATCTCTTGCTGCGGCTGACTCTCGGCCTGCAGTTCGCCGACACGCAATGCGGCTTCAAGGCCTTCACCCGCCGCGCCGCGCAAACTATCCTGCCCCTACAGCGGATCGAACGCTGGGGCTTCGATCCCGAGATACTTTTCCTGGCGCGCAAGTTCGGCTTCCGCGTCGAAGAAGTTCCCGTACTCTGGGGGCACAGCGGCGGAACCCGCATCCATCCCCTCGTCGACGGCGCCCACATGTTCCAGGAAATGCTGCGCGTACGCTGGTACGACCTGACCGGCAAATACGGCGGCGTCGCCCCGGGGGCCGTTCAACCGGTCGTGCCGGGGAGACCTGCGCCAAGGCTCTGAAATTGCTCACGAAGTAGGCTTCGGGCTTCGCAGCTCTGCCACCACTCGCTGTCCCATCTCCGAAGTCGAAACCGGTTTTTCACCGGCGCGTGCAAGATCGGCAGTGCGAGCGCCTCGGTCCAGCACCGCGCCGACCGCGCTCTCAATGCCGCCAGCCTCACGCTCTAACTGAAACGAATGGCGCAGCATCAGCGCAACCGAAAGAATGGCGCCCAGCGGATTGGCGATCCCCTTGCCGGCAATGTCGGGCGCGGAGCCGTGCACCGGCTCGTACAAGCCGACGGGGCCACCAATGCTGGCCGAAGCCAGCAAGCCCAGCGAGCCGACCACACCGCCGGCCTGGTCCGAAAGGATGTCGCCAAACATGTTCTCGGTGAGCACCACGTCAAAATCCCTGGGCCGCTGCACCAGCGACATCGCCGCCGAATCGACATACATGTGCCCAAGCTGCACGCCGGGATAGTCTTTCGCACATCGTGTCACCACCTCGCGCCACAGGCGCGAGCATTCCAGCACGTTCGCCTTATCGACTGACAGAACTTTCTTGCGGCGCTTCACCGCCAGTTCGAAAGCCACACGCGCGATGCGCTCGATGGCAGGCTCGTCGTAGGTCATCGTATTGATCGCAACACGCGAGCCAGGCGCGCCCGCAACCGAGCGCGGTTCGCCGAAGTAAAGCCCTCCCAGCAGCTCACGCACGATCATGATGTCGGTGCCGCGCACCAGTTCGCCGCGTAGAGGAGAGCTATCTTCGAGCGCGGGGAAACAGATAGCCGGACGAAGGTTGGCGTAAACTCCCAGTAGGCGGCGCAGTCTGAGCAGCCCAGCCTCGGGACGAAGATGATTGGGATAGTGATCGAAAGCCGGACTTCCCACAGCGCCCAACAGAACCGCCGAAGCCGAAAGACAAGCTTGAATCGTATCGGCGGGCAGGGGATCTTCGACCGCGGCCAGGGCTGCGCCGCCTATATTCCTGCGCTGAAGTTGAAGCTGGTGGCCGAAGGCATCGGCTACTGCCTGCAACGCCAGTACGGCTTGGTCGGTGACTTCCGGGCCGATGCCGTCGCCGGGGAGAATGGTTAACTTGAGGAGCATGCGGAATCAGTCTAGCGCGTCAGAATGGGACGAGGGAATTCACTTCGGATCCGATCCGAAGCGAATCACGTTGCCATCGGGATCTTCGACGTGCATCTCGAGGGCCCACGGGTAATTCGTCGGTGGCATGCGAATGGTTACTCCGCGAGCTTTGCATTCGTCTTGTAGTATCTCAACGTCTTTTACCCCGATCCAGATCCATGCCTTGCCCGCGCCTTGATCTCCCTTGCAAAGGTAAATGCCGGCGCGGTCGCGGTTCACGCTGGTAAAGTCGTCGTTGCCCCACGATGCATTCTTGAAGCCCAGGAGCTCCACGTAGAAGTGGAGGCTGACGTTCATGTCCTCTACGCGCAAAATGGGCTGGCTACCCTCGAAGAATACGCTTGAGCTCTGCGCGTTGTGCATTGCGGCCCAGGCTACACGCCCCAAAGGTAGTCTTCCTGATCGTGATGAGGATCGGCGGGAACGGGCAGCGGCAATCCGAAGGCATTGGGCTGGGGCGCCATCGGAAACGGGCGCGGCGCTTCCTGAGCTGCCGCGTTAGCGACGGCGGTGGCTTGGGCCGGAAGCGGCTCAAACAGCGGAGTCGCCGAGGCCGCGGGTTTGTGGGTGTCGCGAATCAATTCCAGCAGGTGATGATCTTCCACTTTCTTGATTTTGTCGGCTAGACGCACAAAGCGCCGGTAAATGTCATCGAGCGCGCGGCGATCGAATTGATAACCAAGCTGTTCGCAGCGAATCGCCAGCGCGTGCCTTCCGGAATGCTTGCCCAGCACCAGCTTGGAGTCCGGAACGCCGACCGACTGCGGCGTCATGATCTCGTAGGTCAGCGGATTTTTCAGAACGCCATCCTGATGAATGCCGGCTTCGTGGGCAAACGCATTGCGTCCGGTGACGGCTTTGTTCGGCTGCACCGGCACGCCGGTGATTTCGCTCAACATCTGGCTGGCTAGAAAAAGATGTTCCCCCGCGATGCGGGTTTCGTAAGGATAGCAATCGCGGCGAACGCGCATCGCCATCACGATCTCTTCGAGAGCCGCGTTGCCGGCTCGTTCCCCAATTCCGTTGATCGTACACTCGACCTGGCGCGCTCCGGCGGCAATCGCCGCCATGGTATTGGCAACCGCCATGCCGAGATCGTTGTGGCAATGCGCGGAGATCGTAACGTTCTCGATTCCCTTCACCCGGCGGCGAATGGCTGCGATCAACTCGCCAAACTCTGAAGGGATCGTATATCCCACCGTGTCGGGAATGTTGAGAGTGGTCGCGCCCGCTTCGACGACGGCTTCGAGAACCTGGCAGAGAAAGTCGGGATCGGTGCGGGTAGCGTCTTCGGGCGAAAATTCCACGTCGGAGCAGAGTGATCTCGCGAAAGCTACGGCCTCACGAGCCTGCGCCAGGCACTGCTCGCGGGTGATGCGCAGCTTGTACTGCAAGTGAATGTCAGAAGTGGCGAGGAAGACGTGAATCCGAGGCCGCTCGGCATCCTGCAAAGCTTCCCATGCCCGCTCGATGTCGGGTCGGCAAGCGCGAGCCAAACCCGCAATGGTGGGACGGCGGATGACTGCTGCAACCGCCTTGACCGCTTCAAAGTCGCCGTCAGAAGCGATGGGGAAGCCAGCCTCGATTACATCGACGCCCAGGCGGTCCAGTTGATGAGCCAGGCGCAGCTTCTCCTGGTGGTTCATGCTGCAACCCGGCGACTGCTCCCCGTCGCGCAGGGTCGTATCGAAAACCGTGATGCGGACTTGCTCCGTAGCCATTCGCCTTCTTCCTCTGAGCAACAAGCTTTGAAAATCGCGAGGACTTGCCTGGTATCCTCTCCATGTTACGGCGGATCGGAACTGCAGCGATGCTTATAATTATTCACGAACCATTAGAATAAGTTCTATGATAAGATCGGCTAATGGATTGGCAACTTTATATTAAGGGTTAGGAATGGAGCTGTCGCAACTGGAAGTCTTTCTGGCGGTCGCGCGCGAACGCCGCTTCTCGCGCGCAGCCGAAAAGCTTTTTCGCACCCAGTCCGCCGTAAGCCAGACCATCCGCAAACTCGAGGACGAACTGGGCGAAAGCCTTTTCGACCGCTCGTCGCGGGAAGGCGTTCTCACCGATGCCGGCCAGGTGCTGTACGAGTATGCCGAAAAACTCTTGAACTTGCGCCGCGATGCCCACGAATCTCTCGCCGAATTGCGCGAGCTGCACAAGGGCAAGCTGGAGATCGCAGCCAATGAATTTACCTCGCTCTATCTGCTGCCGGTATTGGCGGAGTTTCGCCGATTGCATCCCATGATCAAGATTACCGTGCAGCGTGCCCTGGGCAGCCGTATTCCCGATCAGGTTTTGCAGCACAGTGCCGAGTTGGGTGTGCTCTCCTACAAACCCGACGAGCCGCGGTTGCACTCGGTGGTGGCCTATCTCGATGAACTGGTGCTCGTGGTGCCGCCGAAGCATGCGCTGGCCGGGGCAAAGCAGGTGAGCATTCAGCAACTGGGGGCGGAGTCTTTTGTCGCGCATATTGTTTCCTCGCCTTACCGCGAGAAAGTTCTGCAGACCTTCCAGAAGCACAAGACTCCGCTGCACATGGATCTTGAGTTGCCCACGCTGCAAGCCATTAAGCAATTCGTAGCCCTCGGCAGCGGGGTCGCACTCATGCCCGGCATCAGCGTGGAAACCGAAGTAGCGCGCGGCGAGTTGGTAAGAATTCCGGTCCGCGAGTTGCACGTGCAACGCAAGCTGCGCCTGGTTTATCGCAAAGAGGCCGGGTTATCGCACGCGGCGCGCGCCTTTTTAAAAGTCGCCGAGGCGGTGTCGCTCGAGCGCGGCGGACGTTACCGCTTTCAGCGCGAGAGTTAGGAGCGGGGCTTCGGCCTCGAGTCGGGCTTCGAACGCAAGCAGCTCCAGTCCACGACGCACGCTTCCCCAAACGCCGAGGCCCGAAGCCCGCTTCTTTCAGCAGTCGGCGCACACCTCCTCCGACCGAAAAGCGGCCAGCGCCTCAGGCACACTGGGATGTATCTTCAGGACGGAACTCGTATTGGTTAGATCGAGCAGCTCCTGCACCCAGGGGCTGGGGCTGGCGCACTTCAGGTCAGCCTTCTTGGCCTGAGCCCGGGCGTGCAGCTGCACCAACTCGCCAATGCCCGCGCTGTCGATGGAACTCACACCACTGAGATCAAGAACCACTTTGCCGCGTTGGTTGAGAGCGTCACTGACCGCCTGCGAGAGCGCCGCAGCTTCGTCTCGATAGACAATCCGGCCCTCACAGTGAACGATCGTCACGCCGCCACGAATACGTGTTTCCAAACTTAATTTCAACTTCGACTCCTTCGGCTATATTCCATGGGCGACCGACGGATGTGGTCGCGATAATTTTTGTGATTATGTGGGCGAGTAAGATGCGAAGGTCTCATCCTAACTGATAGACGCGAGTCGAAGCCTTTCGGAACCACGAAAAAGAAATTAATTCTCTGTAAAGCTGTGCCGATTTTGCACCCACAAATTTGCTGCCCCTAGGCATCTTGGATTTACATTACACTGCATCTAACGAACCTAACGCATTCAGGATAGAATTTGCTGCTGGCATTATTGCCGGGGAGGAATTATTTTCGTGTCAAAAACCGCAGCCGTGGTTCTGGCGTTCGTGAGTCTCGCCCTGTGTGCAACCCGCTCGAGAGCGCAACTGATTCCCAGCGGCAACGTTTATGTGGGAGTCTCCGAGGCCGACTCCGTCGATGTCGTAAACCGCTACACCTTCCGCGGATGGAATGCGTCGGTAGAGGCCTTCCCCTTTACTCGCCTGGTTCACGTGGGGGTGGTGCTCGATGGCAGCGGCTTTTACCGCAAAGGAATTCAGCAGTACGATCTCTTTCTGGGGCCGCGGCTTTCGATGAACTATGGCAAGTGGCGCCCCTTCGTGCAGGCCATGGGCGGCGCGCAGGACAATCGATCGGACGGTTCGACGCATATTCCCGTGGGCTATGACGTGGGCGGGGGCGTGGATCGCAAATTTAAATTGCTCTTCCTCAAGAGCTTTTCCTGGCGCTTGCAGTTCGACTACTACCACTTCCACCTGCTCAGCGCCAACCAGAACGATATTCGCGGCTCCGCCGGGCTGGTCTGGCGCTTCTGAAGCGCGTCCCCGCTTCGGCGCAAGGCCCTGTCAGCGTATTTGAAGCTCTTGCCTGCGCCGCCGCAATCCTTTCTCGTGACTGAACTCGGCGATCGTTCTCAGCGATTACTCGTAAACCCAGCCCGTTTACCGCGCGTCCAAAAACCTTCCAGAGGATTTGGGGTTCTCTTGATAAGAAAGGAAGGATTTCTATGCGTAAGACTTTGCTGGTCACTTCGGCACTAATTTTGTTTGGCGGCCTGGCGAACGCGCAGGTGCCGGCCGGAAACGTATTCTTTGGTTATTCTTATTACAACACGGACCTTTCATCCATCGATCGCGCGAATACCAACGGTTATGAGGCATCGCTCGAAAGCCGGATCGTCCCGTTTCTTGGGTTCGTCGCCGATTTTGACGGCCATTATGGCTCGCAGAACTTCCCCGGCGCCGCGTGCGGAGTGAGCTGCGTTCCTACTACATTCAACGTCAACGTCACCGAGAACAATTATCTGTTAGGGCCGCGAGTGTCGTTTCCGGTGGGGAAAATTCGCCCCTTCGCGGAAGCTCTATTTGGCGGGGCTCACGTGAATGCCGGCGCTGCCGGTTCCGATACCTCGTTCGCAACTGCGGTGGGCGGCGGCCTCGATTACAAACTCATCGCCCATATCGCCTGGCGCTTCCAGGGAGATTACGTGCAGACTCGCTTCTTCGGGACTACGCAAGACAACGTGCGCATCTCGACAGGCATTGTCCTGCGCTTCTGAGCCGCTGTGGATGGGTAACTGACGAGATCCTTCGTCGCGAGAACTCCGGCACACCAATTTTGTAGTGTTAGGTTAAGGTTGCTCCATCTGACCCTTATCTCTGACCTCTCTGACCGCGAAATTCGTACTGTACGGAGACTCAAGCGTGCGCTATTTCCTGAGTGTGGCTTTTTTTGTGGCTTGTAATCTGGCCGTCTTTGCGCAGGCACCCCGCATTGAGATTTTTGCGGGATATTCCTGTGGAAACTATGATCTCATCCCCGGCCGTTCTCCATCTGCGGTCGGGGCTGTGCTTTCCCTCTCCGGCGCCCCCAGCGCTCGACTTTGGCTGCGCGGATGGAACGGCGCGGTGGCCGTCAACATCAATGGCTGGCTAAGCTTTGCAGCGATATCAGTGGCGACTACAGCGGATCGTCGGCCTCGACAACCCAGACGGAGACGTTTACCTGCGGCACCCATGCCAGCAAATCACCACCACCGTAAGTACAGCTTCGCATCCCCAGATCCACAACTTTTTTTTCGGCCCGCAGTTTTCCTACCCTTCCGATCGAGTCCGGCCTTTCGCTCAATTCCTCGTGGGCGGCGAACATGTTGACCTAACCTCGTCGCAGAGCAAAAGCACTTCCGGCGGCATCGTCGCTATCCCGCCTTCCATGTCACAGTCGGGGCGTTTAGCGGACACCGGATTCGCCTTGACGGCTGGCGGGGGAGTGGATTTCTCAATCAAGCGTGGCCTGGCGTGGGGCAGTCAGCTGAATTATCTGAGGAGCCAGGGCAACGGTATCGGGCAAAGCCATTTCCGGGTCTCGACCGGGCTTCTGCTGGACCCTTTCGATTGGTGGCGCCGAGGAAAGTCGCCTGGAGAGTAGGCCAGGCGCTTCACCGGTCCTTTTGCTTCCGTCATCGGTAAACGAAAGGATCCGGCGGGTTATCCGCATCCCTTTTGTGGCCACGAAGAAAAGCCGGGTGGGCCGCGCCGCTCTGGGCAGGCTGCGATGCGGGACTACACAGGGGGTCGAGAGTCGGGCTCCGCCTGCCAGTATTTGTGATCGCGCAGGAAGAATCTTTCGTTCCAGTAATTCATCGCCGTCCGCAGGAATAGCCAGCCCACGCGCAGATGTCCCATCTTTTTGAAGCGTCGATTGGTGGTGTAGACGCCTCCGCGCACGATGCCAAAACGGCTGCGCGCCACCTGCTGGCTCAGCAAATAATCTTCGGCGAAGGCCACCCGCTCGTGAAAGCCGCCCAACTCGTGGAATTTTTTCGTATCGAACAGCATGAACATTCCCGTTGCGAAAGGACGGTGCAGACGCGACAGGTGCTGAAAGAAATCGCTGCCAGCGTAGAACAATTTGTCGATCCAGTTGCCGTCGCGGCAAATGATGTTGGTGGTCACGCAATGGAGATGCTTTCGTTGCGCCAGTTCGACTGCGCGGCGAACTACGGACGGATGCCCCAGTTCGATATCGGCGTCGAGAAACAAAACGTAATCGCTCTCGGCTTGCGCCCCGCCGAGGTTGCGCCCGACCGAAGGCATGCCGCCGCGGATCACGCTCACGTTCAGGCGGTCGCGGAAGCCGAGAACAATCTCCGGCGTCCCGTCGGTCGAGTTCGCGTCAGCGACCAACACCCTCGTACTCGGCATCTTCGAGTAATCCTGATTCGTCAGCGAAGTCAGCAAACGCGGAATCAGCTTGACCTCGTTCTTGGCCGGGATCACGATCGTCAGCTCGCTGCTCGCGTTCGTTGTGTTCGTGCTGGTTGTACTCATGTTCGCTGTAGTCATGCTTGTTGTAGTCATGGATGCGAACCCCCTGGTCATCAACGGTGAGATAGGTCAGGCGGGAATCGACCCAGCCGCCTGAGTTGTAGTAGTGAAGTCCGTCCTGCTCAACGTGCATGGCATGATGCGTGTGGCCGCAGAAAATGCGGTCGGCGTCGTGCTGCTGCGCGTAGTGCAGCGCTCCGGCCGAAACTTTCGACGACATGCGCAGCCAGCGCGTATTCAGCCGGTCGATCAGCCGCGCCACCGGCTTGCCTTTGAAATCAAGTTTCTGCAATTGCAGATAAAGCGACGTGCCCCAGCGGTTGAGCCGCACGTAGCTCACCTGGAAGCCATCGAACTGATGGCCGTGAATTGCAATGTGCTTTAGCCCGTTGTGGTGCCAGTCGTAGTGCTGATACACGCGCACGCCCACCAGGTGCGACATGATGTTGGTGAGGCCGTGGTCGTGATTGCCTTCCACCCAGACCACCTCGACCTGCCGCTTCGGATTCGAGAGCTTGCGGATGTAACCGAGAAATTTCCAGTGATCTTTGGTGAGCCGGGCGAAGTTGAGATCGGCGAAGATATCGCCGAGCAGGATCAAGCGTTGAAAACGGTTTTCCTTCAGCACCCTCGTCGCTTCGCGGGCATGGCTGATCTCTGCGCCCAGGTGCAGGTCGGAAAGGATCAGCGTGTTGTACGCGGGCCCATCCACATTTCAGTTGTAACAAGCGAATGTTACGGGCTGATGAAATGTGCATCAATATTAGTGCAGCGGTAACCAAAACTGTAAATCACTGGAGCGACTAGGTTTAGGGTGGGAAAAATCAAATATTTCAACAGCGTGAATGATTCCCGGTGATCACTTCTGGGGCGGAGGCACATATTCCTTGGGAACTGCCGAACCTTCTCCAAAGAAGAACTGATCCAACTGCTTGACGATGACCTCTTGATCTTCGCGGCGCGCCGGGTTCAGCCGGTATTCGTTCAGCAGCATTTTGCAATGCTCGGTCCACATCCGCCAGGCTTCCTGGGAGACGTTGTCATAGACCTTGCGCCCGAGTTCGTTGTCGAACGGAGGCTCGTCCAGCCCGGGCATGTTTCTCTTCAGTTTCACGCAGAAAACCGTGTGCTCCATACTCACCTTCACCTGGAAATTAATACCGCAACATTATTACATGGGATGGCAGTTCATGAGCGGGGTCGCGGCCCAGGCTCCGGCTTTACCCTGTGTTCCTCTTTGTCCCCTGTGTTTAAGGGTTTTGTGCTGGTTTCCAAAACTTTTAACACGGGGACACGGAGGAACACAGGGTAGGGCCTGGGGAATTGCAGAAGGTCAAGGTCAAGGTTTCGGAATCGGTCCAGAATACTCAGCCAGCAACGCAGCCAGTTGTTCGGCGTTGACTGGAGACTCTTCTTCCGGGTCGGCGACAGCCCCTGATAACTTGCCTTTAATGCCCACATACACGGCGTTGTAAGCCTCATCGCCCAGGTTCTCCACTTTGTGCTTCACCGGTGGAAACCAGCGCGCCTCGCCCGGCTTGGCGAAGGTATCGTGAACTTTGCCGTTGGCGTCGGTGAAGCGCAAGTGGCCCCCAGTGACCACCACGACTACGCCGCCGGGATGATCGTGCATCTCCGATTTCTCGTGGGGACCGTAATGCACCGACACGACCTGCACGCGATCGTTTTCAAAATCCAATTTGTAGTGTTTGGGTTCCACCTTGGTGGGATCCTGCGCGAAAACATGCAATGCCAGACAAGACATCAGCGCTGCGCAGAATATTCTGCACCACATGGGCGGCCTCCTGACGCTTAGGGGAAATTGCGAGTCCCTTGGAGCAATTTGCTCACGCTACTCTCGGCGTTGACGCGCTGTCAACGATTCGCGCCGGGGCTGCCCCAAAGTGGTTAATCGGGCAAGCTCGCGCAGTAACTCCGCCGGACAATCGGCATAGGGGGAGCGGTCGCCCGCTCGCCCCTGCCACACCACCGTACATGCGGGTCCGCATACGGCGGTTCGGAGGAGTTGAGCTAGCCCGCGGCCAAGTGGGGAAGACCGAGTGAGTC
>Ga0116113_1000018_pt1 | contig 53770 bp, 46 predicted proteins | sample June2015DPH_10_2_FD_89788 | JGI IMG/M metagenome (GOLD analysis project Ga0116113, IMG submission 89788) | Peatland microbial communities from SPRUCE experiment site at the Marcell Experimental Forest, Minnesota, USA - June2015DPH_10_10 | ecosystem: Environmental > Terrestrial > Soil > Wetlands... | reverse complement strand
TCATTGCGATGGGATCAGGCCGCTCGTTCGTGGCGCGCGATAAGTGGACGATTGTCACATCCGATCACAGCCCGTCTGCGCACTACGAGCATACCCTGGTGATCGCCAAAGGTGAGCCGATGCTGCTGACCGCGGCCTAGAGATTCGTGCGTAGGCGCCTGCCCTAGCCTATGGGCGATGCACAATCGGCTCTGTTCGTCGGATCGCTCAGGAACCTTCCGATGAGTTTATTCCCAAAGTATACAGACGCAAGCGCTGGGGTGAGACGTGTTTGCCGCGCCGGGGTCAGGGCTTTGTTAGCGTCTGTGTTCTTCTGCGTAGCATCCAGTGTTTGTAGCGGCCAATTCCACGAAGTCGTATGCAATGACGGGTAAGAGGAAATTGGGGTCAAGTTCAGGTTTGTGAAGCGACAATAACTTGGAATAAACAAAGTCTCTCGGTTCTCCCCGCGGCTTCGCAGGTCGATATCGACGTACTCGGCGGGGATCTCGGCCTGGGCCAACCGGTCGTTGCTTTTCAAACAAAAAGAAGTCCGAGCTTGACTCGTACATGAAATACGAAATCTATTCCCTGCGGAAGCCGCCACGGTCGCTGCGAACGATTAATGGTGGAGACTTCTTCGGCGCTGCCGATACCGACCTGGATGGTCGCATCGAGATTTGGACCGGCCATGCCGGCGCCGTGGATGCTTTCGAGGGCCTGACACCGGGCGAATTTGATTTCGCTCCGACGCTCGCGCTGCGCTTTGAACATCGCCGACCGGTAGACGTCAGTTCAGAATTCGATCTCACTTCGACGACCAACTCGCGGAAGTGCGTGCCCGACTTGACTCGCAGGACTTGACTGATTTCAAGAACAGCGATGGCAGGAAAGGTTCGATCGGCCAAAACAGTTGGGGCGTTCGAGCCGGGGCTAGTCGACGCCACCGCGCAATGGAAGCTCATTCCCGCTTTCAAGCGGGGTCGCCCCGTGGCCGGCCGTTTGCGCTTCGCCGTCACGCCGTTGCGATGAGGCCGCTGCGTTCGGCGCCTTAAATATGGCAGCTAGCCTGCCCGCGCTTCTCCAGATACTGCTGGTGATAATCCTCGGCCGGATAAAACGTCACCGCCGGAACGATCTGGGTCGCGATTGCCTTCGAATAGCGATGCGCTTTCTCGAGAGCTTCCTTCGAGGCCAGCGCCTCGGCCTGCTGCTCCGGGGAATGATAAAAAATGGCCGAGCGGTATTGCGTGCCCCAGTCGGGACCCTGGCGATTGCGCTGCGTTGGATCGTGATTCTCCCAGAACGTCTTCAGCAGCGTGTCGTAAGAGATCTTGGCGGGATCGAATTCCACTTCCACCGCTTCAGCATGGCCGGTGGTGTCGGTACAAACCTGCTTGTAGGTGGGATCCTCGGTGGTCCCCCCAATATAGCCGACGCGAGTCGACTTCACTCCGGGCAGCGCCCGGAAAGTAGCCTCCACCCCCCAGAAACATCCCGCCGCAAATGTGGCCTTCTCCATTTTAAGATTGCTCCTTAATTATTATCTCGTTGAACCCAGTCGCCGCCGTGAGAGCCGGACGGAATTCTGGCTCGCTCTTATTAGATGACGGAATCGCCAGAAAGTCACGTGGTGGTTATTCGTTGCACCGCCGTCCCGGCGGCTGTCGGCCGGGCGTCACGCCGCCCAAACCGGCCGCGGAAGGGCCCCGTCACAGTCAGCCCAGACGCCGTCTCTAGCGCTTATAATTTGGGTAATAATATATTTGACGAAGAAGTGAGATGACGCTCGGCAAACAAAAGCGCAGGCTGTGGTTTTGGTTCTGGGTTATCGTTGTTGCTTTTGCTGCTTGGTTTTGGCCTACAGGAAGGACGGTTCTCAGCCCACCGCCTCAATCCGTGGCACCCGCGAAATAGGACAACCGCGCTCCCAAGATCCTAGACTCAATGCTATTTTGCTAAGTATATTATTGCCATAATTTGAGTCGTTCCTATGCCGACGATTGAGAATCCCGACCGGGCCGCAGTGCTAGCTTTCGCCACTCTCCTGGCCTTCGCGCTCAGTTCCCAAGCCGCCGAATCCGACTGCAGCCAGAAGCTCGTGGACGGCGCCGCGCCCCCAGCTACAACTGCCTACATCTATCCCCTCCAGCCTGTGAAGCCGTTCTACCAGTGGGAAAACAACGACGGCTATTGCGGCGAAGTTTCCATGATGCAGGCCGGCCTCAACAACGGGCAGTGGATGTCGCAGTTCAGCGCCCGCCTCATCTGCGGTACCGGCCTCTCGCAGTCCGGCCCGGACGGCGCCTGCGCTGCGCACCAAGGCCACGTCGATTACAACGCGCAACTTCTCATGGAAGACCCCGGAACCGGAGTCACCGGGCCGAACACCTATGCCGATGCTGCGCTCTGCCTCGCCAATTCAAGGCTGAGCGCAGCCACGTTTAACTACTCGCAGCAATCGTCCGGACTTGCCGGATACGAACAGTACATGTCCTGGGTAAAAGCGCAGGTGATCGCCGGTCACCAGGTCGCGATCGCCGTCTTGCTGAACGGTGGCAGCGACCCGCAATACGATCACGAGGTTGCCGTGATCAAGATCGGCACCAATCATTCTCCCACCGACTCTGCCTATTATCCCGACGACGTCGTCTACTTTGACGACCACGGCGTCTACACGAAAAGGGGCCATCGCTTTACTTCGAATCCGGCGATCCCTCCGGGCGCAGGCTCGGACTCGCCCGGCTGCACGCCCTACGTCTTTGGCTACACCTTCGCCTCGCTCGCGCAAACTCGTGCCGGAGCAAACCGCAAGGGCGCGCGGGCTTACTCGATCATCATTCCCGGCGACCAGAGCATTCACACCGGCGCCGGAGGCTCGGGCTACGACACCGTTCCAATTCTCGGGCCACACAACTACGGCTTCTCGGTCTCCGGCCCGGAAGATCCGACGGGAGTAACGCTGCCGGTCGCGGTCACCATCGTGGGACCAACGCTGACCGGAGGAAGCCCGAATCCCTTCGATCCCGTGGCCGGCTATGACTACGAGAATCCCATGATCGGCAAGAGCGTCTGGGGATCGAGTTGCACCAACCACCCGCCCACGCCATGGATGAGCAACTTCACGCTGCGGGCGGCCGTCAGCGGCCTGACTTCGGGCACGGCCTACAATTTGTACGAGTATGACTTCTCTTCCGTCACAGGCGAGGGCTCGGGAGCGGCCCTCGCCGTGCCCACCCGCGATTTCAACGCCAACGCCGGCCTCGCCACTCGCGTCACAACGTTCACGGCCAGCGCCTCCACTTTCACGCACAGCGTGACCACCACTTCCGACAGAATCGTGGTCTTCCGCTGCGTAGCCGTCAGCGCTCCCTGACTTACGTTTCCTTAACCGGTCAGCTGTTTCCAACCGACTCTCGCAGCCTTGCCGCCAGCCCGTTACCGATTCGTAGAGGGATGGTCCGGTCCGTCCCAGAGTGAGGATCACATACTCGAACACCCATCCAGCCCGCCGCTGCACCTTAATCTCGCCCCAAGGAATCAACTGTGGAGGGTGCATAAAACGAAAAAGAAACATGCTGGCCAAATACAACCCCTGCGGGCTGGCGCCAATGGTCAGAACGTCGTTGTACTTCATCTGATCGCGCATCTTCGCACTCTGCCCTCCCCACTTCGCGCCATTGAATCTTGTCCAGAGGCGATCCCTCTTCGCTAGCGAGAACCAGCCGCCGACAAGGCTGACGATCGCGCCCACCCCCAGCCACAACGCGAGGAAGTAGGCCAGGAAGAATAGCGCAAGCAGTTCAGGATGCTGGTGAATCCAGCGTTCGAAACTCATGCTCGTCCGTTAGACGTTACGCGGCAGGGGCTGAGAAACGCCACTCAATCCGAGTGCCGACGATGATTCCCTGCCCTCTGGCCTTTCCGGGCAATTGACGCTGCCCCCGCGTTCGGGATAAAGTTCGGGCAAGCTTGTTGCAGTCTCCCCCAGGAGAGGTTCTGTGCGTTTTCGACCCAGCCGCGCCCTACGTGTGCAGAAGCTTGCCGCTTTTCTGCTGTTGGCGCTGGCCGCGGCGCAGGCTGCACTGGCTGCCCCGAACTTCAGCCCGCAGCGCCGCCTCGGCTACAACACCGGAGATCAGTGGGAACCCGCCCTCGCCGCCGATGGCCACGGCCACATCTACATTCTGTTTCCGCAGTACGGCGCGGTCAGCGTCTGCCCGGCCTGCAAAGCTCCCACGATCTCTTTGCAGGTGAGCAACGACAACGGCGTGACGTGGCAGGCGCCGCATCCGCTGGTGGCTTCTTCCACCGGGCAGTTCGATCCGCAGATCGTGGTCGATCCCGTGGACCGGCAAACCGTCTACGCCTCCTGGCTGCAAAACAATCGACGCGATGTGATGGTCGCGCGCTCGCAAGACTTTGGCCGCTCCTGGTACTTGGCCGTAGCGGAGCGCTCGCGCGACGATGCCGACAAGCCCGTGCTCGCGGTTCATGGCGCGGACATCTACGTGGGCTTCAATCACGAGCAGGAGTTCTTGGTGGCTGCCTCGCATGACTATGCCGAGAACTTCTCGACGGCGCAGGTGACCCCGGATGCGGGGCCGGGATGGTCGCTGGCCGGCGGCGCAACAGTCGATCAGACGGGCAACGCTTACTTCTCGTGGACTGCTTATGCGCGTCCGGATCTGAGTACGCGTCGCGTGAGTGTCTACATCAGCCGGTCGGCCGATGCCGGACGAACTTGGAACTCGGTTCTGCTCGACGTTTCCAGTGCGCCTCCCGATTGCGAGGCTGCGGGCTGCGATGCCGGATTTCTCGGCGCGCAGATCGCGCTGGCCTCCGACGCGGCCGGGACGGTGTATGCTCTGTGGAACTCGGGTACCGTGAACGGCGGGCCGGAGCGCATCTACTTTTCGTCCTCGACCTCCGGCGGAGAAAGCTGGTCGGCGAAGGCGGATGTCTCCGCTGCGGACGGATCGGTCGAACACTGTTTTCCCGCCATCACCGCGGGCGTGGCCGGAGATGTGCGCATTGCGTGGATGGATACGCGCTACCACGCGCAGCCGGAGCAGTCGCTGTGGAACGTCTTCCATCGCACTTCGAGCAACGGCGGCGCGACCTGGTCGGCTGAGATGCAACTCTCAGGGCCGGTGCGCGGCTACGACTATATATTGCCCGCGGGATTTAAATTTCCTTTCGGCGACTACTTCTCCATCGCCATCGATAATCTCGACAACACCCATGTCGTGTGGGGCGCAGGGAGAAACTTTCAGTCCCCCGGCTCGATCTGGTATACGCGCGGACGGTAAAAGCTGTCGGTCGCAGAGGCGAAAAGCAGCTTTCTCACCTCGCTTTAAAGCGCCACGACAAGAACTTTATCCGGAGTAAGATCCCAAAGAAATGTCAGGGGCTGGCCCAGTTGCACCCTCACACGAAACGGGATGTCCCCCTCGTGGCACTTTTAGGGGTGGGCTGCTGCGAACTTTCCCCGACGTGTTCATCGGTCAGAGAAATCTCCGCGTTCCTGTTGCGTCGTTTCAATGCGGAAAAACCTTCACCGCCGCGATGCGCTAGATAGCGTTTTATTACCAAAAGCAGAGCTGCACATCCGCAAGATCTCTTGATCCTCTCGGCATCGCGGCCCACCCGTAAAACTGCCACGAGTGGGTCATCTTGTTCATGCTGGCTTGGACGCAATGTGTCGGTGAGCGAAGCCCCCCTCTAAGCCGTCCAGACCTACGCGTACAGATTAATGAGCTGGCCGCTCCAGCCAGCGGCACCGGCCGCGTAGGAAAGGTAATGGGCGATCGCCGTGCGTTCGACGGATTGGCTCCAGGCCCATCCGGAGACGTACTCCCAGGCCGAGCGTCCCGCCGCATCGCTCTGGGAATCCTCCACAGGCGTTCCTGCGATGCGAGTTGGCCCGCCGCGGCGCGTCGAGGACGACCAGGCGGAAGCGTCGGCGGAGGGAACAAGGCTAATCTGGCCGGCCCGCGTGGAGATCGCTCTCTGCGGAAGAGGCACGAGGCTGGTCGAGGCATCGAGCGCCAGCGAGGGGTCGACCGGATTCACCGGCGCCGGGAGCAGTTTAATCGACATGGGAAATCAGTTTGCCAACTCTCAGTCTATCGGCGGTTCCGGCCGATCTAAAGAACACGGCGGTACTTTAGCGCCGAGCCCTGAGGACCTCTGAGCCTCGTGCCCTTTCCCGGCCTGCTCGAAGAGAATCTTTCTGCTGCCTGCTAGAAGGTGAAACGACCGCCGATTGTGGGGGCGCAGTTGTTGTTGTAGTTATAGGGGACGCCGGGTTTATGGGGAATGGCGATGGCCAGGCCGCCGCTAACCCAGGAGTACGCAATTCCGGCGAAAGCGTCGAAGCGCTTGGTGAAGTGATGATCGGCATAGAGCGACCCCTCGTTGAGGGTGCCGGCGCAGGAGCTGCGGAAGCCGGCTGAGGGGGAGCAGGCCGGCGGACTGCGGAAATCGTTCTGCCGCTGCTGATACCAGGCGAAAGTGAAGTCGGTCTTGCTGCGGTAGGTGTACTTCGCGCCCGTCCACCAGATGTTCACCAACTTCTCGTCATCAAGATTGTTGTCTTCGACGCCGCTTATGTTGTAACCGCCCTGGTCCGATGCGCCCACGCCCAGCGGGTTCGTCGGATTATTCTGCCAGATGTATTCGTAGCCGGCAAAAAACTTGACCGGGTCCCAGGTATATTTGGCGGCGACCATGATGGCGCGGTTGTCGGTCACGATGCCATAGACGGTGTTGTCGGGGTCGATCAGATTATTCCCGTTAATGGGGTTCGTGTTGATGCTGTCGGTGGTCGACTGATAGGACGCGGTCGGACTCTGCGGCCCCAGCAAGGGGTTCAATACGCTGATCGCCTGGTTGTACTGTTGGAAGACGAGGTCGGCGGAAAACTTGCCCTGATTTCGGCCCATGTTTCCGCCGAGGTCGAATCCGTAGGCGTTGTTATGCGCATGTTCCGGCGTACAGTTGGCGGCAGTCCAGGTGGAGGAGGCCGAGTAGCAGCCGGCAGAACCGTCGGCGAATTTGTACATCGCGCCGAAATGGACCGGGCCATACGTGATGCGATATTTGAGGGCGTCGTCCCAACGGCTGTTCTCGGTGTCGCCACCGCCGGCCATGGTGCCGTTATATCCGATGTAGGAAAAGGCATAAGCGCCGCCGGCCGGATCGTAAAGCAGCATGGCATCGGTGCCGAGAGCGCGCTGGCGGCCGAAGGTCAGGGTGCCGAAATGCGTGGATGCCACGCCACCGTAATATTCGTCGTTGAAGGGTTGGCCCGCGCGCGCGCCGTCAATGGCGATCGAATAGCTGCTTCGGGGAAGGCCGTTGTTGGCGGTCTGGGTGGCGGAGGCGTTGGCGAGCAGTCCGGATTGCGGATTGATGCCAGTGGAAGCGTTAAACACCACCGACCAGCCCGGCCGAAACTCTTCCTTGCCGCGAATGCCCACGCCCGTCTGCTGCAGGTTGTTGGGTGCGACGAGGAATCGATGTTGATCGCCGTTTCGGTTCACCAGCGATTCCCCTTCGTAGTTGTAGCCGTTCTCCGGCAAGCCGTGGCTGACCCAGCCGACGCCGACGTCATAGGCGCCGTACGCCGTGATGCCGTGCCAGGTCAGCGCGCAATCGGTGGTAGCGAGCTCGTGGCCGCTGGTGCAGGGGTCGGGCGTGCTCTGAGCAAAGGTCAAGGATGATGAAAGCAAAAAACTTAACGCTGCGATAAACAGGCAAGCCTTGCGCATTTCGACCTCGAAAAATCGATGGATTGGGATAGAACGCGGAAGTGTACATTACATACGATTCGCTTGTCCAGAAATGTACGATTCAGTGCGGATGCGACGGGGTTGACCCCGGAACTTCGTTCTCGCTACGATTGCGTCCCGATGCCGAAGAGCGGCAAATCCGAAGGGAGCATCGAGGGACTGCTGCAGCTCCGCGATGCAGCTGTGCAACTGGGGATCAGCTTTCCCACGATTAAGCAGTGGATTTACAAGAAGAAGATTCGCAGCCATCGGACTGCGGGAGGGCATCATCGCATCCCGCAAAGCGAAGTCGACCGATTGCTTTTCAGAACCCGGGGCAAGACCGAGCCGCAACGCAAAGAGGAAATCCGGCGCGTGAGCGGCCGCAATCAGCTGGTGGGACGAATTGAATCGGTGCAGATCAGCGGTTTGATGGCTGAGGTCAGGGTCTCAATCGGCGGCCAGCACATCACCTCGATCATCACGGCACGCTCAGCCAGAGAGATGCAGCTCAAGCGAGGACAGACTGCCGCAGCCCTGATTAAGGCTACTGAAGTAATGATCTTGCGGGTTTGACGCGGCCACGCCCGCTCAGCGTTTCTGGTAAGGGTGGAAGATGTAGTCCTTGGCCTTCACCGGCGTATGGCAGGCGTAGCCGCAGTCGGAGAGACTTTTGGCGTCGGGCGTGAACTGATCCGAGGCGGGATCGTAGTTGAACACGGCGTATCCCCAGCCGCCGCTCTTCGCAAATCGCTTGCTATCCTTCTCCATCAGGAAAACCTGGCTAAAGGCCTTTGGCACATCCACCACGAACGGGGCTTCGGTGCTCTTCTTTTGAGTCCATTGGAGCTTGGCGATCATGGAGCCTTCGGGGAAGGGCTGGCCGTTGCCCGGGATGCCGGACTTGTACGCTTTGATCATGGTGGGATTAGCGACGATCACTTTGATTATTTCGTCGGTCCGGGCGGAAGAAACGTCGGCCCAGTCTTCGTATCCCCTGAAGTCGGAGAACGCGATTCCGCTCGGCGATTTCAGCGCGTACTTGTCGTCATTCTTGCCCTTGTCTTGGCCTTGCGCGAGAAGGGCAGCGGCGCCGAGGATGGCGAGCACTGCCGCGGCTACGGCAATCGTGAACTGGTTGGTGCGCTTCATAGCTGATCCTTATTCACGGATTTTTATTCCGGCTTGTAAATCGGGCACAGCATATCACAACCCCGATTCTCCATCCTCCAAACGGCACGACTGAACGTCGTACCCTTCCCAAACCGCCTGCAACGGGTTTTCCATCGGCCGTTCAGCCGATACATCTTTTTCGTGTCTTATAATCTCTAACCTGAAGCTAAGTGCTTGGGGACCCTCGATCGAACATCTTGCGAGGTGCGTATGCGGCGCTTGTTGGTGGCAAATGCGGTCATTGTCTTCAGTCTGACTGCGCCGGCTCAAACTTCCGCTCCCACTCAAACTCCCCCTCCCGCGCAAAATCCTACCGGCGAGCATTCGTCCACTGTTTGTGTGGTCTCGGGCCGCGTTGTCGCCGCGGCGGAAGGCGGACCTTTGAAATCGGCCCGCGTTGCCCTCATACCAAACAACCGCACTCGCGACGAGATTTACGCAGCGACAACCGACTCGGACGGTCAATTCGTTCTAAAAGACGTTCCGCCCGGCCGCTATCGATTCCTGGGGACGCACAATGGATTCGTCGACGAAGAATACACGGGCAAAAGCTCCGGTGCTCCCGTGCTCCTATCGCTCGGGGCAGGACAAAAAGTCAGCGATGTACTTTTCCGGATGACCACCGCCGCGGTGATTACGGGCCGCGTGACCAATGATGATGGCGAGGCGATGGTACGAGTCCAAGTCGTAGCCCTGCGCCAACCCAGCGAGGATGACATGGAAGATGAGGGTCCATTTTCCCGGCGGACGCAAAAACTGCGGACCGCCGCGTCGGCCCGCACCGATGACCGCGGGATCTACCGTATTTTTGGTCTCGAGCCAGGCGACTACTACATTCGCGTGACTGATTCTCAGCAACCGGGGTTCGACACTCCTGTCGGCGAGAGCTCTTGGCTTCAGCAGGAACTGGGTAGCGAATACGCGCCGGTTTGCTACCCCGGCGTGCCTCAACTGCACCAGGCGCAGATCGTTCCCGTGAAAGCTGGCGAGGAAACGCAGGCCGATGTGCTGATCCGCCACGTTAAGACGGTCGATGTTGCCGGGCACGTAGTCGGCCCGAAGGGTGTGACGGCAGATGCGTTTGTTCACTTAGATCCAGTGGATGCCGAGGACTATTTCTCCTCGGAGCACCGCGCCGACACGGATGACAAGGGCTTCTTCCGTTTTCGAAGCGTACCTGAGGGCAGTTACTGGATTAACGTCAACTGCCGAGGCGAGAAAGACTCTGTATATGAAACTCGGGCGCGCCAGAAGATCGAAGTTGGCAGCGAGAATATCGACTCTTTAACCATTTCTCTGACGGGTGGCTCGACTATTCAGGGCCGAATCATTGTCAATGGCACAAATATAACCGACATAAGCCGTGCGATTGTTGACTTAAGTCCAGTCGAGGGAGACGACCAATTCGGGGGCATGGGGCGCGTAGCGAAAGATGGAACCTTTGAGATAACGTCGGTTCACGATGGCAGCTACGCGGTCTATATGTGGATGCCCGGGGAAGGGCATTACACCAAATCAATTCGATATGGCGGGGACGACGTGCTGGAAAAAGGGCTGCAAGTCGAGAGAGGTGATACGGGAGGGAAACTTGAGATCGTAATGGGATCGGACTGCGCGCAATTGGAAGGGGTCGTCACCGACGAGGATGGTCCGGTGATCGGAGCTCGCGTGCGGATCGTGCCCGATGCGGAAACTCCGTACAATCGATTTCGCCGCAGCAGTACAACGACCGACCAAGTGGGCAAATTTTCACTGGTCGGTCTCGCTCCAGGAAAGTATCGTCTGGTCGCAAAGTCTAAGCTGCCGTCGCAAAAAAACTCAGTTCAATCGGAGGCGCAAACCGTAACCCTCGCGGCCAATGATCACCAGACCGTCCAGTTAACTCTCGCCAAACCGCAGCAATAATTTCGACGCCCGCCAGAGGCGGAACTGCCAGCAAGGCGACCTTACGCCGGACTATTATGCGCATACTGGTCGTTTCGATTTGCTTGTGGCCGCCGCCTCATTCTTTCTCTTATGCTCCAGCTTTCGCCTCAAGGTGCGTAGTGAGTGAATACGAGGTCGGTCGCTTTGGCCTTCTCGTGGCAGGGGAAGCAGCTTTTCATAAAGGCCGCGTCGCCAGCTTTGCCGTCCGCGAAGTGGCCGAAGCCCCAGCCGCCGGTGGCGGCGTACTTGGTGGAATCCTTGACCATGAACTGAACGTTGGTGGGGGCGCCGGGAACGAACGATTGTGCCTGGCCAAAGACCTTATTGTTTTCCTCCGATGCGACGTTACGATAATGCAAAGCGGCGATGATCGTGCCATCCGGAAACGGCAGCTTCTTTTCGCGGTAGGCGTTGATGGCCACATCGTTGCCCAGCACGGCGCCTAGGCTGTTAAGGTTGCCGGCTTCATGGGCCGAGGAAATCCACCGGTAGTCGCGGTACCCCTTGGGGATTTCGGTAACGTAGGGGGCGGGTTGCGCGTCCGCGTGTCCGGGTGCGGGGGCAAAGAGGGCGACAAGGCCGGCGATAGTTGCGATTGCAACCAGGAAGAATGTGAGGTGTTTCATGAGGATTCCCTCCTTCCAAGCCAAGCTCGCACGATGAAACCAAGGAACGCATCACGAGATGTAAGTTATTTCTTCTACCACTACCGGATTATTGGTGAATACCTCCATTTAGGTAAGAGCAATCTCTGGCCGGAATTGAAGAAATTAGCAAGAAACCGGTCTCAACTGACGCTATCGGGGGGATGTTTCACTCCACGATCAGGCCGCCGATCAAGTCTGCTAGGCGGGTGATGCTGTGGTCTTCGCACCACTCGCGCAGTTCGTCGGCGATCTTCTCGGTGGCGCGCGGGTCCCAATAGCTGGCGGTGCCGATCTCGACCGCGGTTGCGCCCGCGAGCATGAACTCGATTACATCGGACGCGGTTGAAATTCCGCCCATGCCGATCACCGGAATGTTCACGGCGTGGGCGGCGTCGTAGACCATGCGCAGGGCAATCGGCTTGATGGCCGGGCCGGAGAGTCCGGCGGTCACATTGGCGATGCGCGGCTTGCGCGTCTCGGGGTCGATGGCGAGAGCTACGAAGGTGTTCACCAGCGAAATCGCATCGGCGCCCGCTTCCTGCGCCACGCGCGCCATCTGCGCGATGCTGCTCACGTTGGGCGAAAGCTTCACGATCAGAGGCCGCGTCGCTGCGTGCTTGGCCGTGGCCACAACTTCATCGAGCAGGCGCGGATCGCTGCCGAATTGCAGTCCACCGTGCGCCGTGTTGGGGCACGAGACGTTCAACTCGTAGGCGGCGATGCCTTCGCCGTCGTTGAGGATCTCGATGGTGCGTTCGTAATCTTCGCGGGTGTAGCCGAAAACGTTGGCGAAAACTACGGTGTTCTTGATTTCACGCAGCCGCGGAAGTTTTTCTTCCAGGAAGGCTCTCGCTCCGATGTTCTGCAGGCCGATCGCATTCAGCATTCCGGCGGCAGTTTCCCAGAGGCGCGGCGGCGGGTTGCCAATCATCGGCTCCTGAGAAAGGCCTTTGACGACGAAGCCTCCGAGCTTGTCGAGGTGGACTACGTCTTCGAACTCGACTCCATAGCCGAAGGTGCCGCTGGCCGCGATGATGGGATTCTTGAGCTGGATGCCGGCAAAAGAGAGGCTGAGGTCGAGCGCAGATTTGCCGAGCTCGGAAGATAGGCTCACGGTTGCGGCCTTTCATTCGAGGCCGCCGAGTATACCCCAGCGGCTGAAGCCGCGTTCAACTTTGGCGCAATTTCGGCACGACTTAAGTCGTGCCCTTCCCGAACCGATTCTGACACGCGTCCTTCCCGATCCACAAGGGCTTCGGTGAGCACGCGTCCCACAGCGTGCGTGGGAGCGTTAATCCCCAGCAGCGATGCGAACGTTACCGCCATATCCACCGGCTCGGCGTGGGTGCGATAAGTTCCGGGGCGAAAGGGCAGTCCATAAAACGCCAGCGGAACGTGCGTGTCGTAGGTGTAGGGCGAGGCGTGGTCGGTGCCCTTGGCGGGGCCGACAGTATACGGCTGGGGCACTCCCATCACATACCAACCGCCTTCAGGCGAGTAGCTGTGCAGGAACTTTTTGCCCAGCGCGGTGGCGGGAACCTCGCCTGCGGAGAGTTGCGATTTCGTGAAGTAGTCGCGCAGCCCCGCCTGCTTCAGAGCTTCGCCCACGGCCACTTCCGCGTCGCGCTCTTTGACGTGTGCGGCTTTGAAAGCTTCTTCATCGAGCCACGCGATTGGATAGTCGAGCTTCATGTAAGCGGCGGCGTGGCCGGGTGAGAACTTCGAAGTGAGCGCACTGTTGATTTGCGTTTCGAGGGAGTGGGCGTCAAGATTGGCGGCCGGGATGCGCAGCTTCTTGGCCGCGTCAGGCAGGGCCGAGACGCCATGATCGGCAGAAAGGGCGATCCAAAGATTCGCCAGGCCAAGCTGGTGGCCGAGAAAGGTGAAGAAGTCGGCAAGCTCGCGGTCGAGCGCCAGCGCCATCGCAGCCATCTCGGGAGAATCGGGGCCGACCTGGTGGCCGAGAATGTCGTTGGGCGAAAGGCTGATGGCGAGCAAATCGGTCGCGTGCCCGGCGCCCAGATTCTCGTTGGCGATTAGTTCCTTGGCGAATTCGAGTTCATATTCGTTGGCGAACGGAGTTGCGCCGACGACTTCGTAAAAACCCACGTCCGAGCCGTCTTTACCTTTGCGATGCGCTGTGGATCGTAGTGTGTCGCCGTTATTATTCTTCCAGTCACGTTCCCAATATTTCGCGGCGCGATTGCTGGAGTTGAAATCCTGCGCCCACTTGGGCAAGTCCGGGCGATAGTACGTGGATGTTACCCAAGCGCCGCTTTTCGGCTCTATCCAGTAGGCAGCGTCGGCGGCAAAGCCTCCGGGCAAAACGGCGGCGCGGTCTTTTAATGACACCCCAAAAACTCTAGCCTGGCCTTGGGTTGCGAGTTTGAGTTCGTCGCCCAGCGTATCGGCGAGCAGGTTGTGCGGCGACGAGCCAGTCTTGTCTCCGGTGACGCCGACTAATTTTGTGTCGTCGTCTTCGACGGAAGTCACCACGCGCTTCCTCTTCGGATCCCACCATTCGTTGGCGGCGATGCCGTGACTGTTGCTGTAGGCGCCCGTGAAGAGCGTCGCGTGCCCGGGAGCGGTGCGGGTGTTGGCGTAGTCGTAGTTGCAGTCGGTAAAGTTGGCGCCGTTATTGAGGAAGATGCTGAAGCCGCCGGTGGCGAACTGGTCGCGGTAGCGCTCCAGATAGTCGCCGCGGAATTGATCGATGACGATGACTACGATCAGCTTGGGATGCGCGTTGTAAGCGGAGGCAAAGATCGCTGGACTATAAGCCGCGCTAATCCCCGCGAGGATCAGAACTATAAAACTCAGACGCCGGCGCACAGCAATGGAGCGGGGGGAGAATCTCATCGCGAAGCTAGTTTACACATGGATAAGGGATGGGCGGAAGGCGGAGGCTCGGATTTGCGGCTTTGATTTACCATTTCAAACATGGATCCAAGCCCAAGTTCTGCCGAGCCGCTAGCTACCGGCTCCCACGGTGCATACCGATGGCTGTCGAGCGGACACGAACTCGACGATTTGCTCAGACTTTGTCCCGCGGTTGTCTTGGGAAAGTATGTTGCGGTGACTTCGTTCGACAGCAGCAACCTAATTCCGAGCGCCGAAGAGAAATCGGCTGGTTGGAAGAGTCGAGGAGGCATCGCCTACAGCCCCATGATTCAATCCATCGAATCGTTGCCGCATGGTGGGTGGGATGAATGGTACGTCTTGACTCACAAGGCGGATTTGGGCGTGTCGCGACTCGGCGGCAATATTTTCGATCCCCCTATTAAGCCGGGTGAGCTTGGCGTGTTTCGTGAACTATTGCTTCGCCTTGCACAGTGGTGAGATGGAAAATCTTGCGGATTTGTTCTGGGGACAAATCGAACGGTTTCAGCCTGAGTCGTACATTGCGGATAATGACTGCGTAACGTTTGTTACTCGCGATGAAAGTCTTTTTCCGTGCGCTTACCGAAGCTCTTAGTCATGCTCCGTAGGCAGCTTGCGAGTTCAGCCAGCGGCGTATGGCCTGTCGCGTGCATTCACTGCCCCCTTTCCGATAAAGTAGTTGGTTCCTATGCTTGATCCTCGACATGCTTGAACTGAATTTTGTTCGCGACAATTTGCCTCGGGTGGAAGAGATGCTGCGCCAGCGCGGCGCCGATCCGGCTGCCGTGCTGAAAGATTTTCACGAGGTCGACGTTCAGCGGCGGCAGGCCATTACCGAAGCCGAGACCATGAAGGCGCGGCGCAACAAAGCCTCCGAGGATATTTCCCAACTCAAGAAGGCCGGGCAAGATGCCACTGCGGCCATCGCCGAGACTAAAGATCTACGCGAGCAGATTCAGGCGCGGGAGAAGATCGCGGCCGATCTCGACGCCCGCCTTCGGGAAATTCTTGCCGGCATCCCCAACATGCCACATGAAAGCGTTCCGGTGGGGCGCGGCGCGGAAGATAACGTGGAAATTCGCCGCTGGGGCGCGCCGCCGCAGTTCGATTTCACTCCGAAACCGCATTGGGATATTGGCGCGGAGCTGGGCGTGCTCGATCTGGAGCGCGCCGTAAAGCTCACGGGAGCGCGCTTCGCAGTCTATTGGGATCTGGGCGCGAAGCTCGAACGCGCCCTGGCCAACTTCATGCTCGATCTGCACACCCGCGAACATGGCTATACCGAGGTCCTGCCGCCGTATCTGGTGAACTCGGAGTCGATGTATGGCACCGGGCAGTTGCCCAAGTTTGCCGCCGATTTGTTTCGCGTGCCGCACGGAGAAAAAGACCTCTGGCTGATTCCCACGGCGGAAGTTCCGGTGACCAATCTTTATCGGGACGAAGTGCTGGATGCACCGCGGCTGCCGATTTCGCTCACCGCCTACACTCCATGCTTCCGCAGCGAGGCTGGATCTTACGGCAAGGACGTGCGTGGCATCATCCGCCAGCATCAGTTTCAAAAAGTCGAACTGGTGAAGTTTTCGCGGCCGGAAAACTCCTACGAAGAGCACGAAAAGCTCACGCGCAACGCCGAGACGATTTTACAGAAGCTTGGTTTGCACTATCGCGTGGTGACGTTGTGCACCGGAGACATGGGGGCATCGCCGGCTAAGACTTATGACATCGAAGTGTGGCTGCCGGGGCAACAATTGTTTCGCGAGATTTCGTCGTGCTCGAACTTTGAAGCTTACCAGGCGAGGCGAGCCAATATTCGCTATCGCCCCGAGGGCAAGAATAAAACGGAGTTCGTGCACACGCTGAATGGAAGCGGACTGGCCGTGGGCCGCACCTGGGTGGCGATTGTGGAGAACTATCAGCAGGCCGATGGCAGCGTGGCGATTCCGGAGGTTTTGCGTCCCTATATTGGAGCGGAGCGAATTACAGCGAAGAGCTTTTAGGCGGCCGGCTTGGCCAAGAACGCAGTTCTTATAGAATAAGTACAGAATCAAACATGCCGAAAAAAGAACACGCACATCCCGCCATCTCCAGCGCCGACCAATCGCTGGTCCTCACTCAACTCGAACCCGATCAACTGGTCAAAGCCAAGAAACACCTCATCGCTCGCCGCCACTTAAAAGGCCCCGAACTCGCGATCCTGTGGTCGCTGCGCCTTTATCTTCTTTTTATGATGGCAGTCGTCGCTTACCAGGTTTGGACTGCCGCGCGCTAAGCGGATTTCCCGCCACCACATTTGCTTTAGATCCCGCGACGAATGGCCTATCCTTGTATAGTGTTCCGCTCGCAATTTACTCTGGCCGCGCTTCAACCTTTTGCCAAGTGGAATTGGGGTTGTATTCCTTCATGGCCTTGCCCATGGCCTCGGTTTTCTTACCCAGATCCTTTTGATAGACCGCTCCATCTTCGCCGACGATAAATGTCATCACGCCGGATGACCTGTACTCCGCCGGATAAGCCACGAAAGCGAATCCCGCAGTCATCTTGCCGTTCACCAAATAGCTCTTCGCGCCGCCCGGAGCGTTCTTAGCCTGCCGCGTCAGGATGTGGTAATAGTATCCGCGGTAGGGAGTGGGCGCGACGTCCCTGCCCTTCGCATAACCCTCGGCAACGGCCGCCGCTACCAGCGGGCCGATTGGGCTTTGGGCTTCACCCTCCGCAACTTTCCAATACAAGCCGTTGTGCTGCCCTTCGTCGCTGAAGATTTTCGCAGCATATTGGTTATGCTGCGCGGAATAGTATTCCTTCTGCGCTGCCGCCAGTTCCTGGGACACCCGGATGGCCGACATCTCGTTCCGCCCAATGCGCCGGAATAAAATTTCCTTCTCCCCCGCCTCCGTGTCGAAATACCACACGTTCCCCTTGTTCACCAGCGGAATGGGCGTAGGCCAATTATGGGCGCCGATATATAAGACGGTAGTTCCATCTGCCTCTTTTACCAAGCGGTGCATCTCCTGATATCTCTTCACGAAGTTGGCGCGGCTCTCGGCATCTTCGGTCGCGTCTCCCGAGGAGACGATCTGTTTTCCATCCGCTCCCAGAATGTCGAGCATGGCTTTTTCGTCGTTACTCTGCGCGGACGCCACAAAAGCACTGCACGCCTCTTCCGCCGACGAAAAAGTTTTCTGCCCCGGTTGCTGGGCTGACGAGGAAACCGCCAAACACACAGTCACCAGGACCGCAATCGTGACTGTCTTAAGAAAATCTGACCCATGAAATTTTTCGCAGTTCTGCTTCGCTCGCCGCATATGCCTAATCTCCATTTCGAAGTTTCGCAAGCTACCAAGAACGCAGGGTGCCCTCGATCATCGCCGTCCGCCACCACCATGGCCACCGCCGCCTCCGCCGCCGTGAAAGCCGCCACCGAAGCTGGCTCCTCCCCGCGACGAAAAACCTCTGGCGTCGCCGCCGTGGCCGTAACCACTGAAGGCGCCCGACCGCACACCGCTCTCACCGTGCGGAGCAGCGGAATATCCCCGCGCGGCCTGCCGGTCTCCCTGAAAAGGCCTGGCTCCAACTCCGCCGCGGTTGAAAGATTCGCTGCGCCGTGCTCCGGCGCGATCAAAATTCCGGTTGTAGAAAGTTCGGCTCCCCGAAAAATATCGGCCGTGATCATAGACGGCGTAATGGTTGTGCCAGTCGAATCCCCAATGCCCCCATCCCCAGCCGAAGCCGCCATACCAGCCGATTCCGAAGCCGATTCCGAACGAGAGATAGGGGCCGCCAAACCAGATTCCAGGATACGGATACCACCCCGGCCAAGCCACCACGGGATATCCGTAGACCACCCAAGGATCGTACGCAGGAACGTACACGACCTCGGGATCCACCGGCTCGATGTCGATCGCCGAATCTTTCTCCGTCACCGTCTGCTGTGGCGTGTCCTTAAGATTGCCGGCAGCCTGCGCCTTTCGCCGCATCACCTGCACGGCATCCATCACTTCTTGTTGCTGGTTGTAGTAGGCGTCGCCCAGAGAAGACGTCCAGGAAAGATTCTTGTCCATATTTCCTAGCACGGAAGGAAATGCGGTCAGCGCCTTGACGCTCGGGTCCCAAGGTTGTTGGTCCACGGCGTGGCCCAAATCCGTGCCCTTCAAATCAGGATGCGCCTGCACCCACCGGTCGGCCTCGACCACCTGCTCGGGAAAGGTGGACGCCGCCAAGATCTGCGCCACCAACGAATCCGGATACAGCGCAATCGGTGCGACCAGCTGCTGCAACTGCTCGGCAGTCTGCTGCGTGTAAGGTGGCGCGGCCGCGGCCTGCCCCGGGGCCGGAGGACTTTGAATTGTCGCGCCTTGATCTGTCGGACCTTGATTTGTCGGACCTTGACCCGCCGGACTCTGATCGGGAGCGCTTTGATCCGGCGCAGCCTGCGCCGGGGCACCTTGAGCCGCGTTTTGATCCTGATCGGCCCAAAGTTTCTGAGGCAAAGTCGTGAACACCAAAGCCAACGACAATAGGAAAACCAAAATCCGACTACGCGAACGTGACCCTGAGAACCTCGCGGCATGTTCAAAAATGTTCATATCCTTAAGCCTCCGTCACAGCTTCATCGCCTCAGCTTGCCCTTAAATAAATAGATGACCTGGCCGCAACTTTGGGTGCATAAGCCCGAGGTCCGCGGAGCGCTGTCATCCTGAGGCAGCGGAGCCGCACGCGAAGCGGGCGGCTCCCAACGAAAGACCTAGGCATTGGTCTGAGGCACGCGCCACACATAAAAGCCCCGCCCTTCGGTGGCGCAGCGCTTCGGCGCGGCGATGAGCGCGACGCGGATGGAATCGGACCCGAGGGGACGACAGCGGCAGGCACGGAACGTCCGCAGTTTGCCACCAGCCGAGTAGCTATCGCAGCCAACAAAAGGGCTAGCCAGTGTTCCTCTGTGTCCCCTGTGTCAAAGATCTGGACGGCGACCTTCGAAGGCAGACCGGATTGACCCAACAGCGGTAGCCGCGGTTTGACCCCTACGCAATCGCCCTGAAAACGACTAAACTGAAGGGTTCCGGTCTTAGCCCCAGCCCGCCAAGGGCCTACCCGCCCAGCGGCAAATATCAGGAAGGCCATCATGTCCTTAAACAGTTTCAACTCCCGCTCGCCCTTAAAAGTCGGCAAAAAAGAATACGATATCTATCGCCTCGACGCCCTCGACCAGCAAGGCGTCAAGACCACCCACCTGCCTTTCTCTCTGCGCATCCTGCTGGAGAATCTGCTGCGCACCGAAGACGGCCGCAACGTAAGAAAAGAAGACATCCGCTCCCTGGCGGCCTGGAACAAAAATTCCAAGCCCGACAAAGAAATCGCCTTCACGCCCAGCCGAGTCCTGCTGCAGGATTTCACGGGCGTCCCCTGCGTAGTCGATCTAGCCGCCATGCGCGACGCTATGAAAAGCCTGGGCGGCGACCCCGCTCTCATCAATCCTCTGCAAGCAGTAGAGCTAGTCATCGATCACTCCGTCCAGGTCGACGAGTTCGGCACAACCAGCGCCTTCGACGTGAATGCGCTCCTCGAATTCCAGCGCAACAAAGAGCGCTACTCTTTCCTGCGCTGGGGACAAACCGGGTTCCACAACCTGGCCATCGTTCCCCCCGACACCGGCATCGTCCACCAAGTGAACCTCGAATATCTTGCCCGCGTAGTCTTCGTGCAAAAAGCCAACGGCGCGAACATGGCCTACCCCGACACCCTGGTAGGCACAGACAGCCACACCACGATGGTCAACGGTCTCGGCGTGCTGGGATGGGGTGTTGGCGGCATCGAGGCCGAGGCGGCGATGCTCGGACAGCCGGTCTCCATGCTGATTCCCCTGGTGGTCGGAGTGAAGCTTACGGGACGCTTGCGCGAAGGCGCGACGGCTACCGATCTCGTGTTGACCATCACCGAAATGCTGCGCAAACACGGCGTGGTCGGAAAATTCGTAGAGTACTTCGGCCCCGGACTGCACGAACTTCCTCTGGCCGACCGCGCCACCATCGCCAACATGTCGCCCGAATACGGTGCTACCTGCGGCATCTTCCCCGTCGACAAAGAGAGTCTGAAATATCTCAAGCTCACCGGACGCCCCGCCGAGCAAGTCGCTTTAGTCGAAGCCTACTGCCGCGAGCAGGGACTCTTCCACGACGAAAAAACTCCCGAAGCCGAATATTCCGAACGATTGAGCCTCGATCTCAGCACAGTCGAGCCCAGCCTCGCTGGACCCAAGCGCCCGCAGGACCGGGTGATCCTCTCGCAAGCCGCCGACTCTTTCCACAATGCTCTGCCAACGTTAATCAAGCCGAAAGCCGCGGCCGCCAGCGCATCTGCCACGGCCGTTCAAACCGCCAAGGCCGGAACCTCCGCAGCTTGGGAGCAGGAAGGCGGAAGCCCCGCCGCCATCGGAGTCGAAGATCCCAACGTGCATGAACACGTCCCGGCAAACGTGAAGAATTCGCTGCAACACGGCAGCGTGGTTATCGCAGCGATTACTTCCTGCACCAACACTTCGAACCCCTCGGTAATGATCGGCGCAGGATTGCTGGCCAAGAAAGCCGTGGAAAAAGGCCTCTCAGTTCCGCCCTATGTAAAAACGTCGCTAGCTCCCGGCTCAAAAGTCGTTCGCGACTATCTCGAGAACGCCGGCCTCACGCCGTATCTCGAAAAACTAAAATTCCATATCGTAGGCTACGGATGCACTACCTGCATCGGCAACTCCGGCCCGCTGCCCACCGAAGTTTCGCAAGCCATCGACGAAAAAGATTTGGTAGTAGCCTCGGTCCTCTCCGGCAATCGCAACTTCGAAGGCCGCATCAACTCCGAGGTTCGCGCCAACTATTTGATGTCGCCGCCGTTGGTAGTAGCCTTCGCGCTCGCCGGGCGCATCGACATCGATCTCCGCAAAGACCCCATCGGCAAGGGCAAAGACGGCAAGCCCGTCTACCTGGCCGATATCTGGCCCACGCAGCGCGAAGTCGAAGAGGCCGTCGAGCATTCAGTAACCGCCGAAATGTTTTCGAAAAGTTACGCCGAAGTTTTCGCCGGAGACGAGCGCTGGCGCGGCCTCAACGTTCCCAAAGGCCAAACCTACGCCTGGGAAAAAGATTCCACCTACATCCGCCGCGCCCCGTACTTCGACGACATGAAGCTCCAGCCCTCCCCCGTCGAAGACATTCACTCTGCCCGCGTGCTGGCGGTTTTGGGAGACAGCGTCACCACCGATCACATCTCTCCCGCCGGCTCCATTAAGAAAGACGGCCCCGCCGGAAAATACTTGCAAGCCCACGGCGTCAAGCCCGCCGACTTCAACTCCTACGGCTCGCGCCGCGGCAATCACGAAGTCATGGTGCGCGGCACTTTTGCCAACGTCCGCCTGCGCAACAAACTGGTCAACGTCGAAGGCGGCTTCACCCGCCACCTGCCCAGCAATCAGGAAATGTCGATCTTCGAAGCCTCGCAGAAATATCATTCCGAAGGCACGCCGCTGATTATTCTCGCCGGCAAAGAATACGGCTCCGGCTCCTCCCGCGACTGGGCCGCCAAAGGCCCGCGCCTGCTGGGCGTAAGCGCGGTAATCGCCGAAAGCTACGAACGCATTCACCGCTCGAATCTGGTCGGCATGGGAATTCTCCCGCTGCAATTCGAACCAGGCCAAACCGCCGAATCGCTAAACCTAACCGGAGAGGAAGTCTTCGAAATCACCGGTATCCGCAGCCTGATTGAGCATCACTCAGCGGGACAAAGAGTAAAAGTCCGCGCCGCATCGGCAGGTACTAGCGGCGGCGGAGGAAAAGACAAGCCCGTTGAGTTCGATGCCTTCGTCCGCATCGACACCCCACAAGAAGCGCTCTACTACGCCAACGGCGGGATTCTGCAGTATGTGCTACGGCAATTGCTGGCGGGAAAGCCGAGCGCACAGACGGTGGGGGTGTAACCGAGGGCCCCGCGCTCGGCGATCTGCCGAGAGAAGAATGGGAAGGGCACGACCTTACAGGCCGTGGAAAAACTCCGTTTCAGGCTGTTTTGGAAAGGGCATGAGGCTCGTCGGCGGTGCTCTGAATCAACTGACGCGCAACCTCAAATGGATTCGAAGAAAGGCGCAGAGCGCCGACTCCCGCGTCATCCCTTGCTTCGCCCCAGCTGTTCTTCGCGACGATAAGCAGCGCAGGGACGTCCTCTGCCGTGCCAGACTTCCAAAGGATCCGAACCTGCAGCAAGCTTCATGGGGCCCCCCTCGCCAAAAAGAGGGGGAGCCTGGGGGCGGCGCATGCTTTGCATAAAGCTTTAGCCTGCACTTCCGGTATATCCCGTCGACACTGGCCGAAGGGGCATAGAGTGCGCGATTATTTTGCGATCACTTGCAGCAAGTGAGACGCCATCGTTCATCCTTGGACCATGGACAGGTTTTCGGCCTGAGCGGCAACGCTGCTATAATCAAAGATTGCGCTCATGTCGAAGAAACGCCTGATACGCTCCACCACAGTCTTGTCGATTCGCCGCAACGGCAGCGTAGTACTCGCCGGGGACGGCCAGGTCACGCTCGGCGAATCAGTCATCAAGCACTCGGCCAAAAAAATTCGCCGTCTCTACAACGATAAAATCCTGGCAGGATTCGCCGGTTCCACCGCCGACGCCTTCACCCTCTTCAGCCGCTTCGAATCGAAGCTCGAGCAGTACCACGGCAATCTCGGACGCGGCGCAGTAGAGCTGGCAAAAGATTGGCGTACCGATAAATTTCTGCGCCATTTGGAAGCCTTGCTGCTGGTGTGCGATAAAGAGCAAACCTTCCTGCTCAGCGGGCAAGGCGACGTGATCGAGCCCGATGGAGCCGTTGCAGCCATAGGCAGCGGCGGTCCCTACGCGCAAGCTGCGGCCCAGGCGCTGGCGACCCACACGCAACTCAGCGCCCGCCAGATCGCCGAAGAGGCAATGAAGATTGCCGGCAAAATGTGCATCTATACCAATGACGCAATAACGATTGAAGAATTGTGAAAGCCAGTTCCCCATTCAAGGTCTCTCGGTTTTCAGCAACCTCTTGCTGCAGAAACTGAGAACTGAGAACTGAGAACTGAGAACTGACTTATGGCTATTTACTTACCCAGCAGCGCCGAAGAAGAACAGCTAGCCCTCGACGAACTCACGCCCCGCGAGATCGTGGTCGAGCTCGATAAACACGTGATCGGTCAAAAAGACGCGAAGCGCGCCGTCGCTATCGCTTTGCGCAACCGCACCCGCCGCCAAAAGCTCACTCCAGAACTGGCGGAAGAAATCATCCCGAAAAATATCCTGATGATCGGCCCCACCGGCGTTGGCAAGACCGAAATTGCGCGCCGGCTGGCGAAGCTGGCGAACTCTCCGTTCTTAAAGGTGGAGGCTTCCAAGTTCACCGAGGTTGGCTACGTGGGCCGCGATGTCGAATCGATGGTGCGCGATCTGGTCGAGATTGCCATCGAAAACGTGCGCGAAGAAAAGTTGGAGGATGTCTCCGACAAAGCGGAACTGAACGCCGAAGAGCGGCTGCTCGATATTCTGCTGCCACCGTCTCCCGCGCCGCGCGCCGGAGAAACCACAACCGCAGGCGGAGTCGTAATCGATGGCAGCACCAGCCTGGCCGAATCTTCTTCGCGCACGCGCGAAAAGCTGCGCCAGCAATTGCGCGAAGGCAAGCTCGACGAGCGCCAGGTCGAGATCGACGTTCGCGAACGCAATTTCCCCACTTTCGAGATCATGACCAACGCGGGGGCGGAGGAGATGGATATCAACATTAAAGACATGTTGCCCAACATCTTCGGACAACGCACCAAGAAGCGCAAGATGAAGGTGAACGAGGCCTTCGAATATCTGATTCAGGAAGAAGAGCAGCGCCTGATCGACATGGACCATGTGACGCGCATGGCGATTGATCGCGTGGAAAATTCTGGAATCGTTTTTCTGGATGAGATCGACAAGATCGCGGGGCGCGAGGGCGGGCACGGCCCCGATGTTTCGCGGGAGGGCGTGCAGCGCGACATTCTTCCCATCGTCGAAGGCACCACGGTGAACACGCGCTACGGCATGGTGCGCACCGATCACATCTTATTTATTGCCGCGGGCGCGTTTCACGTTTCGAAGCCCAGCGATTTGATTCCGGAGCTGCAAGGGCGCTTTCCGATTCGAGTCGAGTTGCAGTCGCTGACCATGGCGGACTTCGTCCGCATCTTGACTGAGCCGAAATCCTCGCTGGTCAAGCAGTACACGGCGTTGCTCGAGACCGAAGGAGTGAAGTTAGGTTTCACCCCCGAGGCGCTGCAGGAGATCGCGCACTTTGCTTTTCGCGTGAACGAGAGCACCGAGAACATTGGCGCTCGCCGGCTGCACACGATCATGGAGCGGGTGCTCGATGAGCTCAGCTTCGACGCTCCGGAGAAAAAAGGCGAGGAAGTGACGATCGACGCGGATTACGTGCGCAAGATGCTGACCGATATTGTCAAAGACCAGGATTTGTCGAGATATATTTTGTAGGCGGCCTCCCCCTGCCTTGCGCTTTAGCGGCGAAAAAATTGAATGGCCGGGCATCCCTGACAGTTTAGACCGGGCACATCTTAGACCGGGCACATCGCTGCCCGAACTGGGGCTCCGCTCGGAATCCGGGCGGTAATCCCAACAGCAATGGGCAGTGTCTGAGCCATGCGGTTTGCGTCTATCTTCAACCCGCCAACTATGCTGTTATTCCCAGTCCGAATTAAATTGCCTCATTTCATACATCTTTTTGAAGATTCCCACGATCGCATCCCCGATATTGCAACAACGATATCGCATCACACATTATTGATGGGGTGGAGATTGCCCGGGCGGCACCCAGACTTTGGATTCCACCTCCCACCCAAGCGCCACCCTGAGAGGCAATACGGCGAGAAGGAAACCGGAGAAATCGATTCGCTAGTGCCAACGGCAGAAAAGAGCAGGGGCCAGTGGGTCAAGGTTGATCCCGAGGACTTGGCTAAGCCCGGCGAGACCGTGCCATGACGTTCGGCGGTGGCTAAGCCTCTCGGGAGTTTTCTTCTTTCCCGTTCCCACACTGTGGGTGCCCCGTCCTTGCCGCTTTTTTGCAAGGGCGGGCAGCGATGCTGCCGGTACTATTTTCTGTGTCATGGCGCGCGGCCGCGCGGCCCGCATCGCACCTACGGCGCTCATCAGCCTGCACTTTATCACCGGTTCGTGTTATGGACGATCAGCTTTTCTGGCCAGCGGGCGCGAACGCAGCGGAGTGGACAGGGGTCCGGATGAAGTTTGGAGTCGACTTCCAGTCGACGTCCAGTTAGCGGCCGGCGGCTAGGCGGGTGGCTAGGCGCGAGGGGAGGTTGGCGGCGAAGATGCGGTCTTGGGCGGCTTTCAGGTTGTAGGGGGTGCGGTGGAAGTGGATTACCTGGGCATCGGTGTCGAAGAGGGCGAAGGCGGCGCGCCAGTCTCCGTCGCGGGGCTGGCCGACGGAGCCGGGGTTGATCATGTAGCGCGTGGCGTCTTTCAATTGCAGCGCGACGGACTCGGCTTTACCGACCGTTGTGTATTCAGGGCGGAAGCCGTCGGCGCTGGAGCCGTTGGCGAAGAAGCCTCCCTGAAGGTGAGTGTGGCCGAAGAAGGTTAGGGGCACGCCCAGGGTGATTAGCGGAGCGAGCGCATCGCCTAGCGAGACTACATAGGCGTCTTCGTCGACGGGCGAACCGTGCACCAGCTTGACCTCGGGGAAACCCTCGAGCGGAAGCGGGCCTTGGGGCAGGGCTTTCAGCCACTGGTGATGCTCGGGGGTGAGATGGTCGCGGGTCCAGACGGCGGCGGCGGCGGCCATGGGATTGAAATCGTCGAGATCGAGCAGGCCGGTGGCGGCTTTGTCGTGATTGCCGCGAACGAAGATCTTGCCGAGCTGGCGGGAGCGGTCGACGACTTCGTTGGGCGACGCACCGTAGCCGACTACATCTCCCAGGTTGGCTACATAGTCGAAGGAGGGAGCTGCGGTCAGGCAGGCCTCCAAGGCTTCGAGATTGGCGTGAATGTCGCTAAGCAGCAGTATGCGCAATGGGCACCGGACAAAAGGGCGATTATAGACTGAGCGGCAGTCGAGCGGGCCAGATTATTGCGATTCGGTGGTGGTGGGTTTGCCTCTCTGACCTCTTTTTGAGGAGAGTATCCCCAAATCTGGCGCGGTTCAGCGGCGTGCGGGACTCCCCTAGAAACGAAGGCATGTGCCATCGAAGATTCTTCGCTCCGCCTGAAAAGCGGCTGCGCTCAGGATGGCGCCAACAAGGGCAGCTTCAAACTGAGGGGTTGGCTTGCAATTTGCTGCGTTCGTTTAATCCCGAAGCTTGAATACGGAGCGGGTTGACCACCGGACAGCGGGCCCAGTGGCCTGCGGCGACTTCGACTAGGGGCGGCAGGGCGCGCGCGCATGCTGGGATGCGGAAGGGGCAGCGCGGCTCGAAGGCGCATCCGGCGGGCATGGCGTGCGGCGGCGGCACCGTGCCTTCGATGGTTTGCAGCGGGTGATGACGGTCCGTATTCAAGTCGGGGACGGCGTGCAGCAGGCCTCTGGTATAAGGATGCGCCGGAGCGTGAAAGATTTCGTGTTTGTTGCCGAGTTCGACGAGATTTCCGGCATACATCACAGCGACTTGGTCGGCGACTTGGGAGACTACCGCGAGATCGTGCGAGATGAAGAGCATGGCCAGTCCAAACTTGGCGCGCAACTGCGCGAGCAATTCGAGAATCTGGGCCTGGATGGTGACGTCGAGCGCGGTGGTGGGTTCGTCGGCGATCAGCAGTTGCGGCCGGTTGACGATGGCCATGGCGATCATCACGCGCTGGCGCATGCCTCCGGAGAGTTGATGAGGATAGTCGCGGGCGCGGCGGTCAGCCTGCGGAATGGCGACATCGTTCATGGCTTGGATGGCTTGCTTTGCAACCTCGGCCTTTGAACCGGAGTTGTGCGCCTGCACGGCTTCGGCAATCTGATCGCCGACCCGCATCACGGGATTGAGCGCGGTCATCGGCTCTTGAAAGATCATGGCGATGCGCGATCCGCGCAGCCGGCGCATGGATTCGTCGGGAAGCGCGGCAAGATCGCGAGCGGAGCCGTTCTCAGCAAGCAGGATTTCGCCGGAGACGCGGGCTTGAGGCGGCAGCAGGCGCATGATGGCAAGAGAGGTGATCGATTTGCCGGAGCCGGATTCGCCCACCAATCCCAGCACTCCACTGGGCGGGATGGAGAAGCTGAGATCGCGGACCGCGGTTAGGGTTGGCGTGGAGACAGCCGCCCCCGGCTGTCGAGCCCGGAGGACGGTGGGAAACTCGATTGTCAGATTGCGGACGTCGAGCAGCGGCGGCACTGTTTCATGGTAGCAGCGATAGTCGAGAATGGCTGCTCACGGTCCTACCATTCCCGCGCTTGGAAGGATTAGCACCCGTGCTTCTTGTCTACGGCTTTCGTATCCAGATCAATGGAATAGCAGCGGGACTTTTTGTCGCTAACTAAAAGCGAATGTCCCACGATTTTCAGGACGGTTATGAAAAACCACTGTACATCCTCTTCCAAGTTCGGATTTATTTCGGTCTGGAAGACCTCGATTTTAAATAGCTTTCTGCCGCGTGGATCGGACGCTTGTATATATCCAATCCTGCCGTTGTCATTGGGGCGAATACGTTATTGCTTCATAAATAACCGGGGCAGCCGGTTGAGGAGCGACTCGCTTGCCGAACAGGGAAGTGCTCAAGAGCGGGAGTGCGACGAACATATGGAACTCGTCTCGACGCGGCGGAGGTTGGGTGCGTCTCATGTCTTAATCCTCTTTGTCTGCCCGAACAGCGAGTCGCCCAGCGGGCGTTGGACAGCCGGGGGCTGCGGTCCTCACATGAGCTGTGCTCATATATAGGCTCTGCTCATTCTTAGCAAGCTCAAGACAAACTACTGTCCCAGGATTAGGGGCAGGCCGTTTTTGTTGTTGCCGATTACCACCACTTTTGTGTTGGCGCTCTTGGCCAAGTTTTCTGTGGCTTCGATGCCCTTCCACTCCAGTAGTTGCGCGCTGATGCCCTGGGCGACGATCTGCTGGAAGTCGCGGACGCCGGCGGCCTCGATGCGCTTGCGCTGCGCTTCCTGGGTTTCTTTCTGCAGGCGGAAGTTCATCGCCAGCGACTCTTGTTCGGCCTGCTGCTTGGCTTCAATGGCGGCTTTCAGCGTGGCGGGCAACTGGATGTCGCGCAGCAAAACGTTTTCCACGCTTAGGCCGCGCTGGTTGAGTTGAGCGGTGACCTGATCGTAAATCTGCTTGCCCACCATTTCGCGTTCGCCGGTGTAGAGTGCGTTAGCGGTGTGTGAGGCCGTCGCTTCGCGGATGGCGGAGCGCAGCGTGGGCTCGACCACTACGTTTTCGTAGTCGGCGCCGATCTTCTGGAAAACGTCGGCGGCGTGATCGGGGTTGAGGTGGTAGATGAGCGAAGTATCCAGGCTCATCATCAAGCCTTCGCTCGAAGGCACGCTGGCCGATTCCTTCAGGGTCTGGGTCTGGATGGAAAGTTCGTTGTTGGTTTTCAGCGGGCTGATGACGTGAATGCCCTCGCCGAGGGTCTCGCCGGTCACTTTGCCGAAGAGGGTGAGCACGCCGACGTGGCCGGTCGCGACGCGGGTCACCGAACTGAAGAGAAGAATTATGAGGAGGAATGCGCCGATGCCAATCCCAATCAACCGGATGAGCCCGCCGCCCCCACCGCCGCCGCCTTCGATGATCCTGCCTCGAGCGCTGTCGTAGATCGTCATGCCGTTTCTCCCTTGTAGTCTTGCTCATTGTACGGTAGGGGACCCTGGCCCGTAATTCTCGTGGGGCGGGACGCGGGATGCCGCGGTGAATCTTCCCTTTTGGCCGGTGCATCTTCTATGCTTAGACCTATGAGCAAGATTCATATTCCTACGCCACTGCGGCAGTATGCGGGTCAACAATCCACCGTGGAAGTGAAGGCTGCGACGGTGGCCGAAGCGCTCGCGGGCCTGCTGGAGCAGCATCCCGATTTGCGGCGACATTTGTATACGGAGGAGGGCAAGCTGCGCTCTTTCGTAAATCTTTATTTGAACGACGAAGACATTCGCTATCTGCAGAAGGAAGCGACTCCGGTGCAGGAGGGGGATAACATTTCGATTGTGCCCTCGATCGCCGGGGGCATGGATTGGGCGGGGGTAGGACTCTAGTGGTGCGGCATCAGTAGCCCCCAGTTGGTGGCCCGGCAGTTTCGCGGGCGTGACCGCCCCTGGCTCGGTTGGCGTGACGCCAACCGGACAGCCGCCGGGACGGCGGCGCTACGGTTTGCACGAGGGTGAGGAAGCGCTCGAATCAAAACCGCCGCAGTTGTTGCGGCCCCCGATCGTAACCGCCGGTCTCGTTTCTTCTGGCGCAGAGCAAATCCTGCAGCTTAGAATTTCACAAGGAGTTTATGGCCACTACCACTACCGAGATACCAGTCACGCTGAGCAAGGAGGAGATTCTGCGCTACTCGCGGCATCTCATCATGCCCGAGGTGGGCATGGAGGGGCAGCAGAAGCTGAAGGTGGCGCGGGTGCTGTGCATTGGCGCAGGCGGCCTGGGTTCGCCGCTGGCGTTGTATCTTGCGGCTGCGGGCGTGGGCACTCTGGGTCTGGTCGATTTCGATGTGGTGGATTACACCAACTTGCAGCGGCAGATTATTCATCACACTTCGGATGTGGGGAGGAAGAAGCTAGATTCGGCGGCGGACAAGCTGAGCGCGATCAATCCCTTTCTGAATGTGAAGAAGTTCGATACGCGATTGAGCAGCGAGAATGCGCTCGAACTTTTTCGAGACTTCGACATCATCGCCGACGGCACGGATAATTTTCCTACGCGCTATCTGGTGAACGACGCCTGCGTGCTCACGGGCAAGCCGAACGTTTACGGATCGATTTTTCGTTTTGAAGGGCAGGCCAGCGTGTTTGCCACGGAAGATGGGCCGTGCTATCGCTGCCTGTATCCGGAGCCGCCGCCTCCGGGATTGGTTCCTTCGTGCGCCGAAGGCGGAGTGCTGGGCATTCTGCCGGGGCTGGTGGGCGTGATGCAGGCCACCGAGGTGATCAAGTTGATTCTGGGGGTGGGTGAGCCGCTGGTCGGGCGGTTGCTGCTGATTGACGCGCTGGGCATGAAGTTTCGCGAATTGAAGCTGCGCAAGAATCCCGATTGCCCGGTGTGCGGCGCGCATCCGACGGTGACGAAGCTGATAGACTACAACGAGTTTTGCGGCATTCGCGGGGAGGAAAAAGCGGTGGCGACTGGGGTTCCGGAAATTCAGGTGGAAGAGTTGAAGCGGCGGCGCGACGCGAGAGAAGATTTCTTTCTGCTGGATGTGCGCGAGCCGCACGAATACCAGATCTGCAACCTGGGCGGACATCTGATTCCGCTGAACGATCTACCGAAGCGGTTGAGCGAGTTGGATTCGAGCCGCGAAATCGTTGTCCACTGCAAGATGGGCGGACGCAGCGCCAAGGCGGTCGAGTTTCTGCAGCAAGCTGGATTTAAGAAGGTGCACAATCTGGCGGGCGGGATTACCGCTTGGTCGGAGCGCGTGGATCCGAAGGTGCCGAAGTATTAGCGGTAGCAGCGCCTGAAGGCGCGTCTCGCTAGGCGCTGGTGCCCTGATACGAACCACCCACCCTGATACGAGCCACGTGCCCCGATATGAACCGTGTGCTCTGATACGAACCAGAGGTGACGGTTTCGTATCAGGGTATGGCTTCAGCCATACCGTTCACGTTGATGGTACCGGTCTTTAGCCCATGCGGCGCCGGATCAAGTTCAAATCCTGAGTGGACGGAAGAATAGGGATAAAGCGTAGGATCGTCCAGGCCGGTGGCGCGCCACGGGATGGTTCCGGATGTACCCTTCGGTTCGCAAGAATGCTTCATCGTCAAGAATCCTAACCTCTGAACATCCTTTTTGCCAGACTGGCGCGCTCAACCTAAGCTCCCGCCCCGCCCTAAAAGCAAAAATGCAAAGCCGCCCTTGATGAACTGCACAGATCGCTCCATTGTGGAGTCGCTCTCGACCGTCAACAGTGCGTGGAAATGATCAGGTATCACTACGAATTCATGGATGCGAAATTTTCGCTGCGCGAGATAGTCATACAACACACGGACGAACAATCCCGCAGAACGGTCGGACCGAAGGAGCTTTCGCGTGCGGGCGATTGAGGACGTAACGAAGAATGCGCGCGCCGGCGATAACGTGGAGCGGGTCAGAGTGCCGAAGCGGAATGGCCATGGCAGCGGCTGAAGAGGACTCCTTTTTTCCGTGCTGGTCGGCACGCCTTGAAGGCGTGCCCGAACAGGAATCTCAATCTCTACGCAGGCGAGACTCGAATGTGACGGATGTCACGTTGAACAAAAAACGTCGTCCCTAAGTGGCCGAATCGGGAAGAAGCGAGGCTTGGTATCAGGGCCTCGCCTTCAGGCACGCCGCATCGGGTCACATTGAGATTTAGCTTTATGGCGCCTGAACCGCAATTTTTTGCGGCTCTTTGCGGTACGGCTGAAGCCGCCCCCTGATACGAATCTGTATACCTGCGCAGGTGAGACATATACGTTCCATACCCAGGAGTGCACCTAGAAGTGTCCTTGACAACACCGATCATCGACTACACAATGCTATCCGCTGCTTCTCCGAACGTTATTCTTCCCGATCTAAGCAGCAAGGGCCCAAAGCACATCTACGATGGTTTAAGTTGGTGAATACGCGGCGGATCACCGCATTAAGGAAGCCCATGAAACTCCGCACTCTGATCGGCCTATTGCCTTGCCTGTTCATGTTAGGACAGTCATTCGCTCAGACTTCCGCTTCCGCGCAGGCGCCCCCTGCTCCGGCCACACAGACTGACTTCACGTCGAAGAAGGGATTTGTGCTCGAAGACGAAACGCCCGTAAGGCTTCGACTCAATCGAACGATCTCATCGGCAGACGCTCACGTGGGGGACACGGTAGATTTTGAGACGCTGGACGATATTACGGTGAACGGGACACTGGTCATTCCAAAGGGCGGGCTCGCCTTTGCGACAGTCACGGAGGCTCAGGCCAAGAGGAGAATGGCTCGCGGCGGCAAACTCGACATCAACATTGATTACGTAAAAATGGTTAGCGGCGACAAGGCAGCGTTGCGCGCCGTCAAAGATGTAAAAGGCGGAGGCCACACCGGCGGGATGGTGGGCGGCATGGTGGTGACGAGTTTGGTTTTCTTTCCCGCTGCGCCGTTTTTTCTGTTCATGCATGGCAAGGACATCAGCATTCCGAAGGGGACAGAGATCACGGCGTACGTGAACGGAGACGTGAAGCTCGACCTGGCGAAGTTTCAGCCTTCTGCGCCGGACAGTACCCTAGCGAGCAGCAATGTTTCTGCGAAGCTGCAGCTTGAGTCAGAGCCATCGGGCGCTGATATTGAGGTCGACGGAAGTTTTGTGGGGAACACCCCTTCCGACGTGCAGACAACTGAGGGTGAGCACACCGTATCCGTAAAGAAATCGGGATTCAAGGACTGGGAGAGGAAATTGAAGGTGACGGCCGGGAGCAGCGTTCACCTGAATGCCGAACTGGAGAAAGTGCAGAGTCCATAGTTGAAATGAGTATGGCTGCACGCCTCGCTGCGCTCGGCGGGACAGCCGAGGCGGCTTTCCCCACATGTTCCTCATGACTGTTTCCGTCCCTGCGTATTGTGCGTATTGTTCTCTTGCTTTTTTTTCGGAGCCGTCATAATAGCGACTTTCCTTGCCCCTGGGAGGCTGCATGCGGTTTTTCATTGGTTCGCGTCGGTTGGTATTTGTGTGTCTGGCCGAGGCTCTTCCTTCCCATCTAGTTTCTTTCCTGATCGCAGCAACCGGCTTGCTTCTTCTCTGCAGAGCTCCGATTTATGCGCAAAGCGCCGCGCCCGCGGGTCCTAACTCCGACCCAACCTACCAGGCACTTCGTAACATCACGTTGGGCGGGGAAGCTGTCAGCGTCAGCAATTTTGAACTCGCGCGCGACGGCGCAACGTTTCATCTTCGTTCGGGCACGGTCTGCTTCGTCAATCCGGTGCAGGGCAAGGTTACGGGAGCGGTGTTCGTGGGCGACGGGAATCTTATCCTCACGCCGCCGACGGAGAGCGAACGCAAGAGTCTGAAGCTACTCACCAAAGAGAGCGAGTTCAGCGAAAACTTTCAACACATGGTGCTGCGCTTCACCGACTCCACCGATGAAGAGATCAAGAGGGCAGGGAGGGCGGCCGCGGGCGGTTGCGACGCCGGATTGCTCAAGGAGAGTCAGAACACCACCCACCATGTTCTCCGGCATAATCTCGATGCGCGCATCCTCGAAGATGTGTTGCGCTCCGGGCCCGGAGGCTTGTTCATCGCGTTCATCCACGGTAAGCACTACAGCGGCGATGAGTTGTTCGAGATTGATCCGCACCGAGGCGGAGATCAGGTTAGCTTCGCGACTTACGAGGATAACAAGTTTGGTATGTGGGCTTCGTTTCCCGTGACTCGCGAACATGCGCGCGGCAGGACGGGCAGTCCGATAGAAATTGAACACCAGGGGCTCGATATTACGATCGAGAAGAACGCGAACATGACCGGCAAGGCGGATACGACTTTTATCGCGCGCTCGGCGGGGGTGCGGGTGGTTCCCTTCGATCTGTTTCCGACTCTGCGGGTGCGGAGCGTGAGCGCGGCGGGGCAGGTGCTGTCGTTCATTCAGGAAGACAAGAAAGACGACGCCGGTTTTTTTGTGATTTTGCCGAAAGCGCTGACGGCGGGCGAGAAGTGCACCATCACCACGGTTTACGGAGGGAAAGAAGCGATCATCAACGAGGGTGGAGGCAATTACTTTCCGGTGGCGCGCGAGGATTGGTATCCCAACTCTCGTTTCGGCGAGTATGAGTCTTACGATATGACCTTTCGCATTCCGAAAGGCATGAAGATTGCGGCCACCGGGAGCCTGGTGAGCAGCGCCGACGAAGGCTCGCAGAATGTCAGCGTGTGGAAGAGCGAGGTGCCGCAGGCGGTGGCGGGATTTCAGTTTGGCAAGATGAAAGAAGAGGAAGTGAGACTGAGTGCGCCGGAGTTTCTGGTGGCGGCGTATGCGAATGAAGATCCGCCCGACTGGGCTGCGAACTTGCGCGGCGGCACCATGGGCGTTTTAAGCACAGTGAGCATGATGAAGAAACCGCTGGCTGAGGCGCAGATTGCGATCGCTCTCTACACTTCGTACTTTGGCCCGACCCCCTTCAAGCGACTGTCTATGACGCAGCAGAGCGCGTGCAACTTCGGGCAATCCTGGCCGGAATTGGTGTGGCTGCCTACGTGCGCTTTTTACGACTCGACGGTGCGGCATCAACTGGGGTTGGATTGGGGCACTCGCGGCTACTGGAAGGTGGTGACGCCGCATGAGGTGGCGCACCAGTGGTGGGGGCAAACCGTGGGCTTCAATTCCTATCGCGATCAATGGATGAGCGAAGGCTTCGCGGACTTTTCCGCCTCGCTTTTTCTGCTGAATGTTTACGGACCGAAAGGACCGAAGGAGTTTATCAATTTCTGGAATGACGAGCGCGAATTGCTGTTGGAACGCAATGCGCAGGGATTCCGCGCCATCGACGCCGGCCCCCTGACGATGGGCTACCGCACCAATAACTCCCGCACCGGAGGAATTTATCAGCGACTGGTTTATCCCAAGGGCGGCTATGTTCTGCACATGATGCGCATGATGATGTGGGATCGGCAGACGGGGGACCAGCATTTCAAGGAGATGATACAGGACTTCGTCAAAACCTACACCGGAAAAGCGGCCAGCACAGAAGATTTTAAAGCCATGGCCGAGAAGCACATGACGCGGGAGATGGACCTTGAGAAAAATCAAAAGCTGGATTGGTTTTTCGATGAGTACGTTTACGGCACCGCATTGCCTTCCTATCAGATGAACGCAACGTTCGATAAAGGTGCGGATGGGGATGCAATTATGAATCTGAAGGTGACGCAATCGAACGTGGACGAAAAGTTTCGCATGATGGTGCCAATTTACCTGGAACTGGCGAGTGGCAATACGGTTTTTCTGGGACGGGCCCGGCTCACTGGAAATAGCACCTTTGAGCAGAAGATTCCGCTGAAAGGCATGAAAGAGATGCCCCGCCGGGCTTTAATTAATTATTACGACGACGTGCTGGCTGCGCCCAACTAGGGATGCGAAGTCAGGGAGCACAAGCGTGCTCCCCGTTGGTTGCAGATGGGGTTTTTGCGTGTTCCCTCTGGCTATTTGCTGGAGCCGTTGGCCTGCATGTTGCTGCTGGATTCGCCCAGCTCCAGGGCGATTTTTTTGCCTGCGAAGCGCAGGCCGGTTAGGGCGCTGGCTCCATCCTCGCCTTGATGCAGGAGAGCCGCGTCGTTTGTAGATGCCGCTTGCAGTTCCACTACTCGCGCGTGGGTTTTCGCCACGACGTTCTTGCCCTTTAGGATGCTGACTTCCACGTTGGGGCCGCTGCCATCCCACTGAACTTTGTACTCACCCGCCGTCAGCTTGGTTCCGTTTAACAACGCGGCGCTGCTGAGTTGCATACTGCCTTTGGTTGCGGCAAAGGCGCTTGAGGCTAACAGCAAGGCCAACCCCAGTACCAGGCTCTTTGAAACTGTCGCGAATTTCATGATGCTCCTTTTTCTTCTCCGAATTGCGTCGGAGAACGGTTGGGGCGGCTCAGGATCGCGACTGACGCGAGAAAACGATTGTGTTTCGCCGCGAATCGCCTACAATGCAAACGCTGGGGTTCGGCAGACGGGCAGCGAAGCCCGTCTCGCTGTGCGCGGGGGTTTTCTCACCTGGCCGCCAAACCGATGGTGAGAGAATCCCCTAACCCCGCAATTCTGTTGGTATCAATCCGGCCAGCTCCCACAGCGCTGGCTGCCTGCACTCACTACTACGGAGTCATTTGCGGGAAAGTTCCGTAGCTCGGTTTATTTTTCGGTCGCCTTACGATCGGCTTGTTCAATGGACGAAGCGGGGGCGGATCGGGTAGCAGAAGAGGGAAGCGAATTTAGGTTGAGGAAGAGATACATTCCCGAAAAGGATTTTCCTCTCAGAGATCATCAACAGGGTTGATGTGTTTTGTCTTGGTATGGCCGGCGCATTTGTGTGATCCATCACGGTGAGATCACGCTGGACGATTGGAAGCCTCCTAGCGCGCGTGAGAGCAGGTGCCGTATCTAGTGGGACTCGCTCAGCTTTGCCACTTCGACCCGGCACTGCCGTGCCGGGCTTTCACATTCCGCCTCTTCGGGGCTGCGATGCCATCACCGGCTGAGTTGTTGGGCTTTCCAACTTCCACGCCTTAGTCGGCGTCGCCGTGCTGGCGGTCTACTGACCAGATGCTGGCCTGATCCTTTTCGAAGGGGTAGAGGTGGACCATCCAGTTGAAGATGATGGGGTGGAAGGTGCCGCCGGCGGTGGTGCAGGCTTCTTCGGTGGAGATCGATCCGCGCAAGCCGAACTGCGGATGCGGGATCAGATATTCATTTTTTCGGCCCGCGGGTGCGGCGCAGAAATTTACGTGCTCGTGCCATTGCGCGATGCTGAGCGGGATGCGCTCGTCGAGTTGATCTTCGTTCAGGCGCTTGGGCGCGGTGTACATCACGCCGATCAGTTTGTAATCTTCGCCATGCTTTTCGTAGAGCAGCGAGGTGGGGTGCTCGGGGTTGAAGGCGCGGGCGGCTTCGAAGGCGTATTCGTAGTTGGTGAAGTGATACATCTTCTGCGGAACTTCGGGATGGAAAATTCTGAAGCCATCGGCGAGGGCGACGCGATAGTCGAGATATTTTTCCGACGCCTTGCGCGCGGCTTCCGCTATTTGTTTTGCGCGCTCGGCGTCGCCGGGTTTGGCCGGGCGGAGCGCGGTCATCTTCATGTGCGGGCCCATATCCATGTGGCCTTCCATCGAGTGCATGGCGTGGGCGCCGGCGTCGCCTTCGCTGTCTTTATTATTGTCTCCACCCATGGACATGCCCTTCATGTTCGACATGTCGTGGCCAGACATATCCATGCCCGGCATGGTTTGCTGCGGGGCGGCTGGCTGTTGGCCCCAAGTGATGGTGGCGAGTAGGGAAATTGAAACAAGGATGATGATGCGGTCGCGCATGAAAGTTTCCTCGGGGCTTCAGAATATAGTAACCCCCGCGTGGCGGAGTTGTTTCTGCGAAGCGATGCTGCGCAGATGACGCAGGTAATCGACTTGATAGCAAACGTCGACGGTGTTTCAACGTTTTGCTTCTTTACGGTAGAGGTTCCGAGACGTGCTCGTGAACCGTCTTCCACTTGCCGTCCTGGTTTTCGAACACGGCGGTCCAGCGGAAGTTGCTCATCTCGACTTTGCCAGCGGCGGTCGTCATCTCGCTGTTCAGCGTGGCTGTAACCCAGACCAAGTCGCCATGGGGATGGATGGCGAGGTCGTCGGTCAAGGTGAACTGGGCGCTCTTGTAACCGGAGACGACACCCTTGACGCCCTTTTCGTATTCGTCCCAACTGCTGTATTTCAAGGGAGCGATGTCGAAGAAGGTGTGGGGGCCGGTGGCGTAGTATTGCGACACGTTAGCGGGATCGAGGGTGGACCAGCCATCCCAGATTTTTTGCAGGTAGGCTTTGTCGGGAGCGGGCGGGGCTGTCGATTTCTTCGGCGGAATGGCCAAGCTGGCGGCGGCGAGAACGACAAGGCAGAGTAGAAAGACGGGAAGGCGTTTCATTGGGTGGCTCCTCCAAGAGTCCGCGGAATTTTCGCACATCGCTGGCTCGCGCGCAAAGAGGGCTGGCATGGTTGCCGCATAGGCTGCCCTGGCGTGCTTGGTTGAAGGTTTCGAGGGCGTCCTCGCTGTCGGCGCGGCGGGCGAGGACGTCCGCCGGGAAGGCGGCGCTACCATCGCTATCGCTGCGCGGGGCGCTGCTTTTGAGAATGTTTTGAGGATTGACGTTTAACGGGTGGGAAAAAATAAGAGTTCCGAGGTAGTGTTGGGTCCATTCGTCTCGGCCAGTAGCTCGCTTATGACCCTCGCTTGACCTGCTACGCGGCTCCCCTTGCGGGTTGCTACGTGCGATCTTTGCTTGGGCTCCGGGCTTACCGCCAACCGGAAAAACCTACCCAACGCCTCGGAACTCTGTCTTGCCTTCGACGTTTCTTCTTGTTCTCCTCGACCAGCGCTTTGCTATAGACCCTTGCTTGCCCTCCCTGTTCATTTGCATGAAGAGGGTGACTGCGCTTGAGTCCCGGACGCGGCACCAACCGGAAAAACTCTAGAAGATGTCAAAGAACGATTATGGTTTTACGCTTTTTATTTTTAGAGTCAACGAAAATTGTGGGTTTTTAACACGCGTATTTTCAGGCGAGTGCAGCGCGTCCACAGGCGGGTGACCGGAATTGGTGCAGCGCGGCGGCCAACGGAGCGCAGGGCACGCGCAGAGCGGAGTTTTGGGAGCTTGAATTTAGAGCGCTAAGGAGCCGACGGCTGCCGGCGTATTCTCCGCCATTGTGAAAAACGGGCGAAAGCGGCGTCCAGCGAAGGCTTCGTTTGCACCGGAATACTCAGGATAGTATGGCCGAGCATCAAGAAATATGTCGAAAGCTCCGGTGAAAGCTGGAGCGTTGCGAAGTTGGCCTCGGGGATTGGCCCTAACGCGATTGTACTAACCCACTTGCGGCCAGTTTTTCCTTTGACTCATCGATGCTGCGAAACTACACTCGCGGCTCGTGGTGGTTCCCAAGATAAATTCAGTTTTCTGAGGGAAGCAGAGAATACAAGGAGAAAAAAAGATGATCACAACAGTCGGTTGTTCGGCTTGGCAGCGATAGCTCTCGCCGCTTTCGTCATGGGGGTGAGCGCGAGTGCTTTCGCGGCCACGGATGGGACATGCTCGGGCGGGTCCATCGCTTCTGGTGTGTACTCAAATTTAAATGTCTCGGGGCTCTGCACCGTCGACGCAGGACCCGTCTCGGTTCGGAATAATCTCACGGTGCAGGCCGGCGGAACGTTGATCGCCTCGTACGGCGGAACGGATAAAGGGCCGGCAGCGTCCAACTTAAACATCACCGGAAACCTCTATGTGCTGACGGGCGGCATCCTCGTCCTCGGGTGCGAGCCGGTGAATTATGTTTGCGTCAACGATCCCGATCAGGCAGTCGGGACCTACTTTACCCGCGACAGGGTTGGTGGAAGCATTATCGCCGAAGATGCTCTCGTCGTCATCGTTCACCTCAGCATTGTCGATCAGGACGTCACCGTGACCGGAGGTGGCGGCGGAGTTTCCTGCGCCGGTTCGATCGGCGCACTAGGGGGATCTCCGCCCTACGGCGATTTCGAGGACGTGATTATTGGAGGCAACGTGTCAATCACCGGATGGCAATCTTGCTGGTTGGGCTTCTTCCGCGATACCGTCGCGCTCAACGTCGACTTCAACGACAACCTGACGGCGGATCCGGACGGCAACGAGATGGGAACAAACTCCATCCTGGGAAACTTGAAGTGTGCCGGAAACAGCCCGACGCCACAACTCGGCGACTCTGGCGGAAGTTTGAGCAATGTCTTTGGGAGAGCGCACGGTCAGTGCGCCAGTTCTGGCCTTGTACGCTGAACGAAGAGCCGGCCTTCGCCTGTTGTTCGGGCCGAAGGCCGGTCTAATTGCTTGGCCGAGTATGTGGAGCTACGCTCGACGGACAGCCGGGGGCGGCTGTCCTCACAAGACAACAGTTCGAGCGAGTTGGTAGTCGCGGCCTCCCGTTCCTCCTTTTGTAATCACCCAGCAGCAGCCGAAGCAGTGGCCTTTGGGCCCTAAACGGGCCTCAGCCTGTCAGACCCAGACATGGCTATCGGGTTTGCGCCTGCGCCTACGGTGTGCTAACGTCCCATTAATTTCGAGTTGAGACTTCGAAATTCCTCAAGGAGCCGCTCATGTTCGGCATCATCTTTCTCGTAATCCTGGTGGTCATCGCCGTCGTGCTCGTCGGCATGTACAACAGCCTGGTGCAGCTGCGGGTGCGCTGCGACTCAGCCTGGTCCGATATTGACGTGCAACTCAAGCGCCGCCATGATTTGATCCCGAACCTGGTTGAGACCGTCAAGGGTTACGCGACGCACGAAAAAGGGACCTTCGAAAACATCGCCAAGTTCCGCTCGCAGGCCATGCAGGCGACCACTCCAGAGGGCAAGGCGGCGGCCGAGAATCAACTGACCGGAGCGCTGAAAAGCCTGTTTGCCGTGGCGGAAAATTATCCGGAGCTAAAGGCTTCGGAAGAATTCACCCAACTGCAAGGCTCGCTCAGCCAGACGGAGGATTCGATTCAGAACGCGCGGCGCTACTACAACGCCGTGGTGCGCGACCTGAATACGAAGATTCAGTCCTTCCCGACGAACATTCTCGCGGGCATGTTCAACTTCATTCCGCGCCAGTTCTTCGAAACCGCTGAACCGGACCGCGAGCCGGTCGCCGTGAAGTTCTGATCCTATGATCAGAGCTATGAAAAATCCTGGCGTACGCGGTTTCGTGCTGTTCGCGATTACCGTTTTTCTCGCCACTCCGCTCGCCGCAAAATCCTGGCGGATCTCCAACTTTCAGGATGACATTACGGTCAGCACCGATGGCACCGCTGAAGTTCGCGAGACCATCACTTTGCTCTTCGACGGCCCGTGGCACGGCATTCACCGCACCATCCCGATCGAATATCCCGGGCCCGACGGGACTAACTATCAGCTTTTTCTCCAGGGGGTGAGCGTCACGGACGAGAGCGGCGCCAAGCTGAAATACGACTCTTCGACCTCGGGTGGGAATCGCGATCTGAAAATCTATATCCCCGACGCGGTCGATGCTACGCGCACAGTTGAAATTGCCTATCACGTGCGCAACGCGACGCGCTTCTTCGACCAATACGATGAGTTCTATTGGAACGTGAACGGCAACGACTGGCCGGTGCCCATCGAGCACGCGATGGCGACAGTGCACTTTCCGGACGGCGCCAGCGGAACGCTGCGCGCGCAAGCGTTTACCGGCGTATACCGCTCGACCGAGCGCAATGCGGCGGCGAAGGCTGAAGGCGCGACGGCTGAATTCGAGACGAACAATCCTTTGCCCATGCGCGGGGGCTTGACGATCGATGTCTATGTTCCCAAGGGCATTCTCAGCCAGCCCCGTTCGCTGACGAAATTATTCTGGTTTATCGGGAGCAATCCGGCCGTGTTCCTGCCGCCGGTGACGCTGGTTGTGATGTTTGTCCTGTGGTGGTACGCGGGACGCGATCCCGACCCCGGCATGTCGGTTGCGCCCATGTATGAGCCGCCGCCGGGCGTGACTCCGGCGGAGGCCGGAACTTTGCTCGACGATCGCATTCATCTTCGCGACATTACATCGACCATCGTCGATCTGGCGGTGCGCGGCTTCATCAAGATCGAAGAGGTGGACGACAAGGGTCTTGTGTTCCATCACAAAGATTACGTCTTTCATTTGCTCAAACCTGTGGCGGAGTGGACCGATAAGAGTCTTGCGCCGCACGAGCGCGTCATGCTGGAGAATCTCTTCCAGGGCGGACAGGAAACGCGCCTTTCCGCTCTGAAGAATCGTTTTTACACCGCCCTTCCGGTCATCCGGCAGGACATTATGGCGGCGCTGAAGCTGAAAGGCATCTACTCGCTCGATCCGGAATCGGCCAACGGCTACAGCATTGCAGCGGCCGTCTGCATCCTAATCCCATTCGCGATCATTCAATACTTGGGCTTGGCCGATTTCTTGAGTTCCGTGCCGGTGGTGGTTGTTTGCGTGACGATCGGCGCCGCGATCTGGTGGCTTTTTGCGCGCGTGATGACGGCGAAGACGATCAAAGGAGCGCGCACGCACATCGCCGTGCTTGGCTTTCAGGAGTTCATGAATCGGGTGGATGCGGAGCGCCTTAAAGTGATGCCTCCGGATACATTCGAAAAATTCTTGCCTTATGCCATGGCGCTGGGCGTGGAGCATCATTGGGCGCAGGCGTTCGCCGGCATCGTGCAAAATCCACCGAGTTGGTATGCGGCTCCGGGGGGCTATGGATACGGTGCAGGATTCAACCCAATTCTGTTTTCTTCGAGCATGCACGGCATGGCTACGGATATGCATCAGGTGTTCGTATCTGCGCCGCGGGCGAGTTCTTCGGGATCGGGCTGGGGCGGCGGTGGTGGAGGCGGCGGAGGATTCTCCGGGGGCGGGTTTGGCGGCGGTGGCGGGAGTGCGTTCTAGTGTGGCGTCCCGAAAATTCGCAGAATCAGTACGGGGCCGGGCGCACGTAACAACGATCGTGCGGGTCGAATCAATGACAGAGGTCCTTCGCGCAAAAAGCGCAGCCAGGATGACAACCGAAGTTTATGGAGCGAATTTTATCGACAGCACAATAAGCTAAACGCTTTTGACGAGGGATTTGGTGCGCCCGGAGAGACTCGAACTCCCAACCCTCTGCTCCGAAGGCAGATGCTCTATCCAGTTGAGCTACGGGCGCTCTGACAGCATTTTACGGCAAAGAAGAATGGGTACGAAGGCGAAGTTGTCGTGAGCCGAAATTTAGAGCCGAGCTGGGCTCGGCGGACAGCCCGGGGTGGCTGTCCCCACATGGTTTCATCGGCCGTCCCCACATTCTGGGATCCACTGTCCCCGCGTTTGTCTCCGCTCCAATGCTTGCCCTACTCCATTTCAAAACCTAGATACGTTAGGCCGTCACTGCGTTCTACTTGCAGTACCACGGGGTCGCCGGTTTTCAGGCTGACGACCGAGGCGCGCAAGGCGTCCATGGAGTTGATGGGCGCGGTGTTGAGGGCGTGGATGATGTCGCCGGTTTGCAGGCCGGTGTCGGGAGTGATGAGGTCGACGGCGCGACCGAGCACGACTACACCGGAGCCGATGCGCAGGGGACCGACTTGTTTGAGCACGTCGGGAGTGAGATCGGCGGCGAGAATGCCGAGGCGCGAGATGAGACTCTTCTCAGGATCGGCGGCGTCGAAGAGCTGATCCATCTGATCGCGGTGTTCGATGGCCGGGACATAAAGAGTCTGTTTTTGGTCGCCGCGAAGAACTTCGAGCTTGAGCACTTCATCGAGGCGGTGAAGATAAAGTGCTGAAGTAAGGCCCGGAAGAGTTTCGACGCGGTGACCGTCCGCGGTTAGAACAATATCCTGAACCTGCAGGCCGGCGGCGGCGGCAGGCCCGTCGGGCTTGACGTCGGCGACGATGACACCCCAGCGTTGCGAGAGGTGGAGACCATCGGCCAGCGTGGGGGTGATCTCCTGGGCGACGGCCCCAATCTCGACGCGGTGTACGTGGCCGTACTTGCGCAGGCTGTGATAGACGAAATCGACGACGCGGGCGGGAATGGCGAAGCCTAGGCCTTCGCTGCCTCCGCCTTCGGAAAGAATAAAAGTGTTGATGCCGACCACGGAGCCGTTCATATCGACAAGCGGTCCGCCGCTGTTGCCGGGGTTGATGGGGGCGTCGGTCTGAATGTAAGTGAGCGGCTTGTCGGGGTCGGGCTGGCGCGCGACGGCGCTGACTACGCCCATGGTCACGGAGTTTTGCAGGCCCTCGGGGCTGCCGATGGCGAAGACCAATTGACCCACGCGCGCTCGCTGCTGTGAGAGCAGGGGCAGAGTGGGGAGATCTTTTTCTTCGATCTTGAGCAGCGCGAGATCGGTTTCTTTGTGAACGCCCACGAGGCGCGCTCCGAGGATGTGACGCTTGCCCACCGGGACGGGGCGGCCGGATTCACCAGGCAGGGGCAGCGCCACCCGGATGCGCTGCGCGCCTTCGACCACGTGCGCGTTGGTCATGATGTAGCCATCGGAATCGACGATCACGCCGGAGCCGACGGCGTGCTGGCGCACGATGAGAGCGGTTTGAGTGCGACTTTCTTCGTGCAGCGGGCCGTAGCCGGTCACGAGAATCTGAACCACCGCGGGCGAAACCTTGGAGGCGAGGGCTTCGAGGGCGTTGTTGAGTTGCACCAGGGGGCCGAGGGCTGCGGATTCCTCGGTCGTCGACGTTGCCGGCGGGAGTTTGGTGCCGGGATTGGGGTTGGCCTGCACTTGGGACCAGAGAGGAACGGTGGCCAAAAGCAGAATCGCGGCACTATAGAAGATGACGCGCGGGTCATGATTTGCGCGGGGGAATGAAGCGGGCATGAGTTCGCTCTCCTGGTTACGGACGGAAACACCACTTATCAGACGGTACCACGCGGGGTTCGGTTGCAGTATAAGGTGGGTTAGCAAACGCGCGACCCTGGTAAATGTGAGATTCTTGGACACTGGCCAGGGAGCGAGCGTTTAGTCTATGGTGTGCGGCTATTTTGAGTGGAAGGGCGAAACATGCGCGTACTGAGGTCGGAAACGCCGGAAACAAATGCCGCACCCGCCAGGGATGCAAGCGACGCTCCGGCGAAGTATCCCGAGAATTTCTGTCCGAACTGTTCGACGGAGTTGAAGGGACAGCGCTGCAAATCGGTTTGCCCGCAGTGCGGATTCTACTTGAGCTGCTCCGATTTCTACTGAGCTTCGGGATTCGATTACCACGCCTGACAGTCCGGGCGATCTCCGTCTACAATGGCAGGGGTTCGTTTTGTCATCATTCATCAGGAGAAAGCTATGGAACGTAAGGCGAGTGCCGTGTGGAAGGGCGGGCTGAAGGACGGAAAGGGATCGATTTCAGCGCCGGGCGGGGTGCTGAAAGATACCCAGTATTCGTTCACCTCGAGGTTTGAGAATGGGCCGGGGACGAACCCGGAGGAGTTGATCGCGGCAGCGCACGCCGCGTGTTTTTCGATGGCGCTGTCGGCGCAGTTGGGCGGGGCGAATTTGACGGCGGAGAACATCAGCACGAGCGTCACGCTAACCATGGAGAAGCTGGAATCCGGTTGGACGATTACGGCGAGCCATCTCGATGTGGTGGGAAAAGTTCCGGGCGCGGATGCGGCCACGTTTCAGAAATATGCGGAGGCAGCGGAGAAGGGGTGTCCGGTGTCGAAGGTGCTGAACGCGAAGATTACGATGACGGCGAAACTGGGTTAGAGCGGCTTCCGGCTTCCGGCGCTCGGCTTCCGGAGTTGCGGCGCGGTTTGACAGCTTGGCACTGCACTGTAAAATAGGAAGGTCGATCTTCCTGAGGTCGATCTTCTCACGTCGTTCTTCTTATGTTGAGTTGAGTTGAGCTTCTGACGCGGCGGCCCTGGGGCCGCCGATGCATTGCAATACAAATTGCCATCGTGGCGGAATTGGCAGACGCGCATGGTTCAGGTCCATGTACTCGCAAGGGTGTGGGGGTTCGAGTCCCTTCGATGGCACCAGATTTCTTGCTGTAAATTTCTTCAGCATTAACTCAACAGCCCGCTTGCATTGAGTTGGTCCCTTCTCGCAACAGGTCCTTCCCGTATAATTCAGGCACTTGGTATGCCTGTTTTTCTCGATCAGATTGTCGGCGCTACGCGGGCGAGGGTGGCTCAGAACAAGCTAGCGGCCGACTTGCGCGAACTGGAGCGGCGGGCGGAACGGCATGTTCCGCGCGGCTTTCGGAGCTGTCTGGAAGAAAAAAGCAAAGCAGGCGTGGCGGTGATTGCGGAGTTGAAGAAAGCGTCGCCGTCGAAGGGATTGATTCGGGCGGATTTTTTTGTGGAGGAGTTGGCGAAGGAGTTGGAGGCAGCGGGGGCGGCGGCGCTTTCGGTCTTGACGGATACGGAGTTCTTTCAGGGGTCACTGGAGAATTTGCGAATTGCGTCTGCTTCGGTTGGGCTGCCCTGCCTGCGCAAGGATTTTATTGTCGATGAGTTTCAGCTGGTGGAGGCCCGGGCGAACTCGGCGGACGCGGTGTTGCTCATTGTGGCGATCTTGTCGCCGGCGGAGCTGAAGAGCCTGGCGCACGGTTCTCGCTCGCTCGGCTTGGATGTTTTGTGCGAAGTGCATGACGAATCCGAGTTGCGGCGGGCTTTGGACGAGGGTTGCGACTTGATCGGAGTGAACACGCGCGATCTGCGGACGTTCAAGGTGAATGCGGAGACGGCGTTTGCTTTGGCGGAAAAGTTTCCCGCGAATGCGGTGAAGGTGGCGGAGAGCGGGATTCGGTCGGGTGAAGATATTGCGCGGCTGCGAGAGTCAGGGTATCAGGCGTTTTTGATTGGGGAGACGCTGATGCGGTCGGAGCGGCCGGGAGAGGCTCTGCGGGCGCTGGTTGCCAGTTGCGAGTCGCGAGTTCAGAGCGGACGGCAAAGCCTTGTGACAATGCACAGGCAAATTTTTCCATGACCTGGATCAAGATTTGCGGGATGACGAACTTGGAGGACGCGCTGGTGGCGGTTGAGGCCGGAGCGGATGCGGTGGGGTTTGTGTTTTATGAAAAGAGTCCGCGGAATATTTCAGTGGAGGGGGCGCGGGACATTGTGGAGAAGTTGCCGGAGCAGATCGAGAAGATCGGGGTTTTCGTCGGTCACAAGAATGCGAATCCGCTTAAGGTTTTCCTCGATGCTGCATTGAGTGGGATGCAAATTTACGATCAGCCGGAAGATGGGTTTTTACAGGTAGGTATGATCGGTCATCACGATCGTTTCATGCGTGCTCGATTCTTGAGGCCCTTAGCCATGAGCCTGATAGCCAAAAACCAAGGCGAGATTAAAGAGTTAGCTTCTAGCTTTGCGGGGTTGAGGAAGCATTGGAAAAATGGTGTGCGCCCAAGTGAGCAGGAGATGGCCACAGTCCTGCTGGACTCGGGCGATCTTCTACAGCCGGGCGGAACGGGAAAAACGTTTGATTGGAAGCAGGCTGTGCCCATCGCCGAAGGTATGTGTGAAGGTGGACTCAAACTCGTGGTGGCTGGTGGGTTGACGGCCGAGAACGTGACAGAGGCAATCGAGGTACTGAAGCCCTGGGGAGTGGATGTGGCCTCGGGAGTAGAGGCTCGCCCGGGAAAGAAGGATCCGGAAAAGGTGCGGGCGTTTGTGAAGGCAGTGCGAGACGCGGATCGGAAAGCAAGTTAGAAATGGCTACGGTCGCACGAACGACGAAGGTCAAAATCCCCGCCCTCTTGCCCAGAACGCGAGAAGGACGGGGCACCCGGCGCGTTCTTGCTCCCACGCGGCACGCGCTTACTTCAACCCCGGAGCCTGGGCGGTTTGGGGTTTATGGCGGGCGGTATGTGCCGGAGACTTTGATGGCGGCGCTGGAGGAGTTGGAGCGGGAGTATGAGAGGGCGAAACGCGATCAGAAATTTCAGAAGCGGTTGGAATCCTTGCTGCGGAATTATGCGGGGCGTCCTACGGCTTTGAGTTTTGCGCGGCGGCTTACGGAGAAGTTGGGCGGGGCGAAGATTTATTTGAAGCGCGAAGACTTGCTGCACACCGGGGCGCACAAGATCAATAACTGCCTGGGGCAGGCGCTGCTGGTGGAGCGCATGGGTAAGCGCCGGGTGATTGCGGAGACTGGGGCGGGGCAGCACGGAGTGGCTACGGCCACGGTTTGCGCGCTGCTCGGTTTCGAGTGCGTCGTGTACATGGGCACCGAGGATATGCGGCGGCAGGAGTTGAATGTGTTCCGCATGCGGCTGCTGGGTGCCGAGGTGCGCGGGGTGGAATCGGGGTCGCGGACGCTGAAAGATGCGATCAACGAAGCGATGCGCGATTGGGTTACGAACGTGCGCACTACGCATTACTTACTGGGGAGCGTGTTGGGGGCGCATCCGTATCCGACGATGGTGCGGGATTTTCATCGCGTGATTGGGCGCGAGGCGCGGGCGCAGATTCTGAAGGCCGAGGGGAAGTTGCCGGCGGCGGTGATTGCCTGCGTGGGCGGCGGGTCGAACGCAATCGGGATTTTTTACGAGTTCATAAAGGATAAGAAGGTTCGATTGATTGGAGTGGAGGCGGGCGGCCGCGGCGAGGCGCTGGGAGAACATGCGGCGCGCTTTCGCGGAGGGTTGCCGGGCGTTTTGCAGGGAACGTTTTCTTACGTGCTACAGGATGCGGCTGGGCAGATTGCGCTTACGCATTCGGTTTCGGCGGGGCTGGATTATCCCTCGATTGGGCCGGAGCACGCGGCTTTGCGGGATACGGGCCGGGCGGAGTACGTTCCGGCTTCGGATGCGGAAGCGTTGGAGGCTACTACTTTGCTGGCGCGGACGGAGGGGATTATTCCGGCGCTGGAGTCGGCGCATGCCGTGGCGGAAGTGATCAAACGCGCACCTGGGATGAAGAAGTCGGATGTCGTGCTCGTGAATGTTTCTGGGCGCGGGGATAAGGATATTGGGATCATGCGGGAGTCCCTGAACCTGGATTGAATGATTGAGAGATTGCGTCATTGAGTCAATCTCTCAAGGATGCAATGCCTCGATCTTTTATGCCGTTATCTTTTTATAAAAAACCAGGGCTGGTGGTTTATGTGACTTGCGGGGATCCGGATCTCGCTACCACGCGGGATGTGGTGTTGGCCGCTATCGAGGCTGGCGCGGATGTGATCGAGTTGGGTGTGCCCTTCAGCGATCCGGTGGCGGATGGGCCGGTGATTCAGCGTGCCAGCGAGCGGGCGCTTGCGGCGGGAACTACTCTGGCACAGATTTTGACTTTAGCGGCGGAGCTGCGGCAGCAGGCGCAGTCCACGGGGCTAGTGGTGTTTTCGTATTTGAATCCCATCTTGCGCATGGGAATGGAGAAGTTTTGCCGGGTGGCGCGGCATGCGGGAGTGGACGGGGTGCTGGTGACGGACTTGCCGGTGGAAGAGGCCGGTGAATATCTTCTGGCTATGAAGGAAAATGATCTGGCGCCCGTGTTCTTGGCGGCGCCGACCAGTCCCGATGAGCGGTTGAAGCGGATTGCGGATGCTTCGAGAGGATTTGTGTACGCGGTGTCGCGGACCGGAGTCACGGGAGCGCGGCAGCAGTTGGCCGATGATGCGGAGAAACTGGTGCGGCGATTGCGGCGCGTGAGCAAGTCAGCGGTCGCGGTGGGATTTGGGATTTCGAATGCCGCGCAGTTTGCCGCAGTCGGCAAGTTTGCCGATGCGGTGGTGGTGGGTAGCGCGATTGTCGAGACCATTGAACAACATTGCGGGCGGGAGGCGGAGGCGGTGGGGGATTTTGTCAGGGCGTTGGTGGGTCCCCATCCTGGCCGCGAAACACGCGGCTAGGATGAGGCGCCCGCAGACATCAATGAAGTAGATATCCTTCAATTGCTCGATGACAGATCGCTGCGAGAACTTCATGGACATTGCGGATTGGCGAAAGAAAATCGATGACGTGGATCGAAAGTTGGTGGAACTGCTAAGTGAGCGGGCGCGGGCGGCGATCGAGATCGGTCGGTTGAAGCGGGCGACGAATTCTCCGATCTACGAGCCGGAGCGAGAGCGCATCGTGTTTGAGAATGCGCAGCAGGTGAATCGAGGTCCGCTGCCCGGGCGAGAATTGGTGAGAATTTTTGAGCGGATTATCGATGTGATGCGAAATCTGCAGAAGGATGGGAACGAAGTGGGCGGCGCAAAGGCCGAGACCGAATTGGAGTCGGAACTGGATGATTGAGGCGCTGAGCGCTTGAAAGGTTCTTGCTGGTGGACACAACACCAGGTTTCCTCGCTCCGCTCGAATGGCAAAACTTAACCGCGAGCTAACGGCTCATGGCTAGAAGCTAGAAGCTAGAAGCTAGAAGCTAGAAGCTAGAAGCTAGAAGCAGAGACTTTCTTATGATTGTGGCGATGCAGGATGTTGCGGATGAGACCCAGATTCAGTCGGTAATCGAGCAGCTGGTGAAGATGGGGTTTGAGGTGCACCGGTCGACCGGGGCGCGGCAAACCGTGCTGGGCGCGGTGGGCGCGGGGATCGATTTCGACATCCGCATCTTGGAGTTGCTGCCGGGTGTGCAGGAAGTGCATCGCATCAGTTCGCCCTACAAGCTGGCGGGAAAGAGTTTTCGTCCCGAGGGAACCGTGGTCAAGCTGGCGAATGGGATCAGCATCGGCGGGAACGAAGTGGTGGTGATGGCGGGGCCGTGCTCGGTGGAATCGCGGGAGCAGATTTTTTCTACGGCAGAGTCAGTCGCGAAGGCCGGGGCCAGGGTTTTGCGGGGCGGGGCGTTCAAGCCGAGGAGTTCTCCTTATTCTTTTCAGGGGCACGGGGAAGATGCGCTGAAGCTGATGCGCGAAGCGGGGGAGAAATTTGAGCTGCTGGTGATCAGCGAAGTGATGGAGATTTCGCAGATCGCGATGATGCTGCCTTATGTGGACATTCTGCAGGTGGGAGCGCGCAACATGCAGAACTTCAATCTGCTGCGCGAACTGGGGAAGGTGCGCAAGCCGGTGCTGCTGAAGCGCGGGATCGCGGCTACGCTCGAAGAGTTGCTGCTTTCGGCCGAATACATTATGGCGGGCGGAAATTATGAAGTGATTTTGTGCGAGCGCGGGATCCGAACGTTTGAAACTTACACGCGGAACACGATGGATATTTCGGCGATTCCGATTATTCACAAGCTGTCGCATCTGCCGATGACGGCCGATCCGTCGCATGGAACGGGGCGGCGCGACAAAGTTGCGCCGATGGCGCGAGCGTCGGTGGCGGCGGGCGCAGACGCGTTGTTGATTGAGGTGCACTGCGATCCGAACCAGGCGTGGTCGGATGGAGCCCAGTCGCTCTTTCCCGAGCAGTTCGCCAAGCTGATGGATGAGTTGCGGATGATTGCGCCGGCGGTGGGAAGGAAAATTGGGTAATTTGGTAATTTAGCAATTTGGTAATTTGAACGCGGTGCACTTTTGGCCTTTAAATTACCCGATTACAAAATTTACTAAATTACCCGATCATTTTGATGCCGATTCGGCAAATCACGATTGTTGGGACGGGGCTGATCGGCGGGTCGTTGGCGCTGGCGCTGCGGAAGCGGCGGTTTGGGGGACGCATTGTGGGTTGCGACCGCCAGGCGACGTTGAAGAAGGCTCAGACGCTGGGCGTGATTGACGAGGGACGATCGAATCCCGGAGACGCCATGATCGGCAGCCAGTTGGTGGTGTTGGCTACGCCGGTGCTGGCCATTGTAGATTTGATTGGACGACTGGGTCCGGCCTTGCCTGTGGGCACGTTGCTGACCGATGTGGGCAGCACCAAAGCGGCGGTGGCGCAGCAGGCTGTGAAGGTGTTTGGGAAGAATGCTGGCAAGCGATTTCTGGGCGGGCATCCGATGGCGGGCAAGGAGCAGAGTGGTGTGGAGTTCGCCGACGCCGATTTGTTCCAGGATGCGGTTTGGTTTATGACGCCGCTGCCGGGGCAGAAATTGCAAGATGGATTGTTTGCAGAATTTCTGGAATGGATCGATCGCATGGGGGCGCGCATTGCGATGCTTCCACCAAAGGAGCATGACCGGCTGTGCGCCTGGATCAGCCATGTGCCGCAAATGCTTTCGACTGCGCTGGCCGCGGCCTTGGTGGAGGAGTTTGGGGAGGAGGCTCCGCTGCTGGCCGCGGGCGGTCCGGCGTTGCGGGAGATGACGCGGATATCGGCGAGTCCTTATTCGATGTGGCGGGATATTGCGATCAGCAACCAGAAAAATCTCGGGGATGCGCTGCTCAAGGTGGAGCAGCGGCTGGCGCATATACGGGAGAATCTGAGTACGCGGCAATTGGCGGAGGAGTTTGAGTTGGCGCATGGGTTGAAAAAGAGCGCGGGGAAGAAATAGGGGAGCAGGAAATTGAGCGATTGAGCGATCGGGTCATTTCGCGATCGAAGACCTCGCTGAGTGGTGCTCTTCAAAATCGCTCCATGACCCAATCGCCAAATCGCTCAATTTTCTTTTACAATGCGGACGCTATGAACAAGGTAGTGGCGGGCGCGGATGAGGCGATTCGGGATGTGGGGGATGGTTCGGTCATTATGGTCGGGGGGTTTGGGCTGTGCGGCATGCCGGAGAATTTGATTCGCGCGCTGGCCCGGAAAGGATCGAAGAATCTTACGACCATTAGCAATAACGCGGGCGTGGATGGATTTGGGGTTGGGCTTTTGCTGGCGGCGGGGCAGATTCGGCGGCATATTGGAACTTACGTGGGCGAGAACAAGCTGCTGGAATCGATGGTGCTGACCGGAAAAGTGGAACTCGACCTGGTGCCGCAGGGAACATTTTCCGAGCGCATTCGCGCCGGGGGGGCGGGCATTCCCGCGTTTTTTACTCCTACCGGAGTGGGCACGATCGTCGCCGAAGGAAAAGAGACGCGCGAGTTCGAGGGCCGGACATACGTGATGGAGCGATGGTTGAAGGCGGACTTCGCTTTTGTGAAGGCATGGAAGGGCGATCGCATCGGCAATCTGGTGTACCGGAAGACGGCGCGGAATTTTAATCCGATCATGGCGACGGCGGCGAAGGTGGCGATCGCCGAGGTTGAGCAGTTGGTGGAGGTGGGAGAGTTGGATGGAGATTCGATTCATACGCCGTCGGTTTACGTGAAGCGGATTTTTCAAGGGGAGTCGTATGAGCGGCGGATTGAGAAGCGGACGGTGAGGAAAAGCGTCGTTAGTGGTTAGTCGTTGGTCGTTGGCCAGGCCTCCGCTAATGCGACCAACGACCAACGACCGACGACGAATGACAACCATGAATAAGCCAGGGAAAGATGTCGAGAAGCGCGAGCGCATTGTTAAGCGCATCGCTCGGGAGTTGCGGGATGGGTTCTATGTGAACCTGGGCATTGGGATGCCCACTCTGATCGGCAATCATGTTCCGGCGGGGATTGAGGTGGTGTTGCAATCCGAGAATGGGATGCTGGGGATTGGGCCTTATCCGGTGGAGGGGCAGGAGGACGCGGATCTGATCAACGCGGGCAAGGAGACCGTGAGCGAGATGCCAGGGACGGCTTATTTTTCCAGCGCCGATTCGTTTGCCATGATTCGCGGAGCGCATGTGGATTTGAGCGTGCTGGGCGCGATGGAAGTGGACGAAAGCGGCAGCCTGGCGAATTGGATGATCCCGGGGAAAATGGTGAAGGGGATGGGCGGGGCTATGGACCTGGTTGCCGGAGCTCGGCGGGTGGTGGTGGCCATGGAGCACACCACTCGCGAAGGTGCGCCGAAGATTTTGAAGAAGTGCACGTTGCCTCTCACCGGAGTGAATGTGGTGGATACGATTGTTACCGAGATGGCGTACATCCGAGTGACCGAGCGGGGGTTGGTGTTGGAGGAAGTGGCTCCCGGGTTGACCGCGGAGGATGTGCAGCGGGCTACCGAGGCGCGGTTGGTGGTTAGCGAGGGGCTGAGGGTGATGGAGAGCTAGGCAGGTCTACTCTTCGTATTTTTCATAGAACTTGCTAGTTAAGAGACCTTCTGGATCGTATCGTTTTTTT
>Ga0116113_1000013_pt1 | contig 58940 bp, 44 predicted proteins | sample June2015DPH_10_2_FD_89788 | JGI IMG/M metagenome (GOLD analysis project Ga0116113, IMG submission 89788) | Peatland microbial communities from SPRUCE experiment site at the Marcell Experimental Forest, Minnesota, USA - June2015DPH_10_10 | ecosystem: Environmental > Terrestrial > Soil > Wetlands... | reverse complement strand
ACTCCTCCAGTACTTGCAACGGGTCGGCAACGAGAAACCAGTTGCGCCGAGGCATGGTGGCTCGTTGGCCGCGGGACTCCGTTCTGCAACCCATGTAGGGCCTTTTGCAGGGACCCCTCCGCCTGGCCGGTTTGTTGACCAGAAGAGCCTGCGTCCGTCTGCTTCTTTACAATGGATTCCAACTCGCGCCTAGGGTTTTGTTCCGGGGTTCTCGCACTCGTCTTCGACGGGCTTTTGCTCGACTCCTGGATGCGCCGTCCAGCAAACCAGAACTCATACCACCAGACATCGCCGCGACGGAACAGACTCATACGTCACCCCTTCATCGCCCGAATTAGCGCAGCCGTTGGTTCGGCGGGACGGTCGAAGAGCAGCTTGGAGAGACTTACAAGCTCCTGCCTGATCCAGGAGACGGGAACCTGTGGGTGCGCTCTTCTTGGGACAGTGGGCATAATCAAACCAGCTTTTGTCGTCGGGACCTCAGCAATGATCAACCTTTGACGCTCTCTCCACTTTTTGGCAGCAAGCAGTTGACGCCTTGCGAAGCAAGAGCCTTGTCAAAGGTCACCAAAATGCCCTCCGCCGCCTGGGCAACGGCAAGCAGCCAGGCATCGGCCCAAACTTTGGGTGATGCTGTTCGCCTCGACGCCTTTTCGCGGAATCGTTTGTCCACCTCTGGCGGCTCCGAGATGAATGTCACGCGGTCGTCATCATACAAACGGTCGTAAACGCGCCAGGCTTCGGTCATCGCCAGCGGCTTCCCGTCCATCACAGCGGCCGTGGTCATCAGACGAAGGAATCCAAGCTGTGTCAGGCGACAAAACGCGATGAATCCCGTTTCCTGTTGCCACCAGCCCTTTGCGATGGCGGCGTGGATGTGTTCGGGCGCTGCTATCGCGAGCCACACATTGATGTCAGGGAAGCTCAATGAGCTCATAAGCCTCTTCGTTAGTGACGCGGATGCGCCGTCCTGCCGGGCGGATTAACGGCTGATCGAGACTGAGCCGCCTGATAGGCCGGGACACTTTGGCTTCTTCCACGGCGCGCTCGATTCCGGCAAGAATGAGCTTGCGCGCAGAACAACCCTTCCGGGCGGCGGCCTCATGGACCCGGCGGTGAAGGTCACGCGGCAGGTCAATAGAGGTGCGGATGGCATTAGACTTCATACTCAGATTATGCGCAGGAGACTTAAATAAGTCAAGCCTTGCAGAGCGCAACGAAACCACCAAGCATTGCCAGCCCGACGACGAGCAGGAACGGTGAGTGAAAGAGAAGGTGGTCTTGAGCCAATGCGAGAAAACCGAAAACCAAGCCGAACAAAATAAGTCCCATGCTGTGGCTGGCGTTGAAGCCCACCCAAGCTCGCCACATTGTTGTTTCCTTCGTGATGACGGGTGAAATCTGGTTCATGCTGACTTGCGCACGGGGTCACGGGGCGTAAGCTTTGCCCCCGAGAACGTGTAGACGAGGTGGACGACTCCGAGCGTAAAGATAATGCCAGCACTAAGAACCATGAGAATTCATGCGACCAAGGTGCTCTCCCCTTTGCTCGTGACGCTCCATATTCTATGACGCATCGTTCTTTTGACGAAATACAAAGCCCTGCACTACTGGGCTCTACTTGATCAGCGACGCTGCGAATTGCCTGCGCCGTCCTCTTTGTGGGCGTCAGGATCGTGATCCCCGACGAGGTTGAGGGTGACTCTGTGCTCCAGCAGCGCCTTGAGTCCCGCCAGAAGAAACGAGAATCCTCCCATTGAATCGAGGGCCTGCTTCACCACCTCATCGTCGCTTCCGCGAAAACCCCAGTTGGAGATGGTTACGAGGGTCGTACCATCCGAGCGGGAAGTGAACAGCCACTCGACGAGCAAAGGAGGATCATTCCACTCAATCAGTATTCGGCTGGGACGTTCAATGGCTTTCACCTTACTTCTGCGGACACACCATACATTTCCCACTCCCAGCGAACTTGCTTGCCCACTTCTAATTTCCCAGTGCCGCTCGTGAACCAAAACTTGGTTGTGATGGCGGGGTTCACAAATGCCTCGAACACGTCCTCGGCGGGTTTGCGGATAAGCATCTGTGTCTTCACAATGGGGGCATTGTTAAACGTCACGGAATCCCTCCGGCAAAAGTGCGATCACAGTAGCATAGCCCCGATATTGGGCGTGAGCGAGTTTCATCGCAGCTCGCGTACTCGGCTTGCTACAGGATGGGGATGTCGGGTCGGCGTCTTTCCAGGACGTGAGGAAATCCTTGTAAGCGGCGAGCGCCCTGACGCGGGGGGCATCGGCATCCGCTCCTCTCGATAAGAGCTTAGTGGAAAAAAAAAAGAAAAACCGAACCCCGATTGAGTTCAGCCCAAAGCTACAGTTATCAGAACGAGAAGTGAAGCGGTCGGGGAGGGTTCGATGGGGCATAGCCACCATTAACCCATGACCGCTTCACAGGTGTTTCGCTACAGTCACCATACCTTGCAACAATGTCGATAGCTGTTCAATTGTATACATTTCCGGATGCGCGGCTATTCGCTGACGCTTCGAAGCCCCCAAGCGGGAATTCTTCCACACTTGCGAGGTTTGCCGCCAGAGAGGGAAACGGCGGGAAGGCGGCTGGATTAACACGTTGTGTCCGGTACGACCCGCTCGCGGGTGAGCTTTTTCATGAACAGGTTCAGGAAATGGGGCTTCATTGATTATCACGCTGGCGATGAATTACAGGTTCACAGTTCACTTCTCAACATCAAACTCCACGACTAGCCCGGCTCCGATTCCCACAAACAAAGCTGCCAGACGCAAGTGAGCGAATCAGGCAATCAGGCACCTGCTGCGTCTAATCCTGCGAGCGGCGCAATTTTCGTCGCAACCAGCACCTCCAACACAGTAGCCGTGATACGAACGTTTCCGGCAATCGTAATGAGCGCTTCTGAGACGAGCGGATGTTGCTCTGCCAGCGTGTCAAGACGGTCACTGACGTTGTGGAGCTGCTGAGCTTCGTGCAGGATCGCATTCGAAGGCATGGGGCACGCGGCTTTCTTCAATCGCCTAAGGAGAGAAAACTTCAGATGGGCTGACTTAGCTCAGGGAACCTGAAAGAGGAGAAGGTGGTAACCACCTCACTGCGAGTATAGCACCGCGCACCTCGGAACGTTGCAGCCCTGAGGGTACCAGTCGCCAACAAGATGACCCGGCGCACCGACCGACCCAAACGCTCCACGCAGACTCCACTTCCCGGCAAGCTTTAGAACACGTGCGCGTGCCAAGATGGGGCAATGGCGAAGCGGAAAGCACGATAGCAGGACCGGAGGTAAACTAGCGTGTTATGCGCAAGCGCCGAATCACGCCGATTCCGCAGGATGCTCCGACCCTCGACGAAGGCTGGCTGGACCTCGACGCTGCAGCCGTGGTCGAGGTCACATCCGAAGACAAGAAATATCCGGTCGAGTCTGCGTTGGTCACGGGAGGAACGCGGGGGTGGCGTGCCGCCGATTCTGGCACTCAGACCATCCGGCTCATGTTCGACGAGCCGCAAAGACTGGCACGCATCTCGCTCGTCTTCGAAGAAACCGAGACATCGCGTACCCAAGAGTTCGTTTTGCGATGGTCTGGGGATGGTGGACGATCGTTTCGAGAAATTGTGCGCCAGCAGTGGAATTTCAGTCCGCCGAACGCAACACGCGAGGTCGAGGAATTTCAGGTTGTACTATCCGATGTCACCACCCTTGAATTGGTTATCGTGCCTGACATCGCTCGGGGATCGGCTCGCGCCTCACTCACGAGTCTGCGCTTATCTTGACCGCTCAAATTCATCTCAGGACAGAGCACTTTAGATCAGCGCCGCCATTCTGTCCAAGCCTATGCTCCAGCTAACGAGCAGATCAACTGGCGAAGTCACGCCTCTGGGGTAATGCAGTACAAGTCGGATCAATAAGCTGACACCCAAACTGCGCAAACCGGTCTCCTTCTTTGTCACACAGTTCTTATAAACCCAAAACCCGGGAAGGGTCTGCAGCACATAATCCAGCGCCTGAGACCGTTAGGTCGTCCAATTCCCCGTGAATAACGCGTCCACCGCCACGGCAATTGCCCGGCAAAATGAAACGATCGGCGCACCTCGGGATTCTGCAAAATGGCAAACACAGCCATCGGTGGATCGGACCCGATGTCGTGCGTCTTCTTGAAAGCCTCCATCGGAGTTTTGCATCAGCCTTTAGCTAAGAACTCTGTTTGCGAATCAGCGATCGTCAGAAGATCCCATCTACGTAGTTGTTTTTCTCAATGGGTTGGCCGCCGCCTATGCTAAGGCGGAACTTGAGCGCCGGCTGAGGCTCTCTTGCCGCATGGCTGCCAAGGCCTTCGCGGTCGAGTTCAAAATTGACCGCTCTAATTTCCCCGGGAGCCAAGTGAATGCGTTGGAAGCCGCGCAATTCGCGGATGGGATGCTCATCGGAAGTGGCGTCACTAGAAACATAGAACTGCACCACCTCATCCCCTGCGCGCGCGGAGGAGTTCTGAACCTGGGCGGAAACCTGGAGATGCGCACTCTCGCGGTCGCCTGGCTGCACGTGCAAATCCGAGTAGTGAAAGTTGGAATAGCTGAGCCCACCGCCGAAGGGATACCACGGTTTTCCCGTGAAATAGCGATAGGTGCGCCCACGCATCCTATAATCTTCGAACGCTGGTAGATCGGCAACCGAGCGGTAGAAAGTCACCGGGAGACGCCCCGCCGGATTGTTCTCTCCGTCTAGAGTCTCGGCGATGGCCGTGCCGGCTTCCTCGCCTCCATACCAGCTTTCGAGCACCGCCGCAGCGTGCTCTTGGGCAAAGTTCACGGCGACGGCGCTGCCGCTGAGCAAGACTACGATCAGAGGCTTGCCGGTCTGACTGGCGGCTTCCAGAAGCTCTTCCTGTTGTGTGGGAAGATCGAGGGTGGTGCGGTCCCCTCCCGAAAATCCGGGGATGCTTACCGGCATCTCTTCGCCTTCAAGTTCGGAGTTCAGCCCCACGAAGGCGATCGTCACATCGGACTTGCGGATCGTGTTCACGGCCTCGTGGAGCAATGCCTGCGTTGGAGGAATCCACACCAGTTTCAGGCCCACGCCACCAATGCGTTGACGATACTCCACGCGCAGGCGATGTTTGCGGCCGCGTCGCAATCGTAAAGTAACAGTTTTGCCGCGCCCCGATGCCGAAGGCAGGTTTGCGTCGTCAAGAATGAGTTGGTCGTCCAGAAAAACGTGAGCGTCATCATCCGCCAGGCAATCTTCACAGCGCACACGAACCACCCCCAACTGATACTCACCGTCGTAGGGAGGCACGAGAACACCGCTCCAGCGAACTGAGTAACCGTTTCGAGGGACACGTGCTTCTATCTCGGGATCCTCCGCTTCCCGCAGCAAACAAACGCGAGACTCGACGCGAGCCAAAACCGCCGCCCCGCGTAAGTCAGGATTCAAAAAATATTCAGCAAGCAGGCCATGAAAATCTCCAGTCGCCTGCGAATGCGCTGGTTCCGCTGGCTGAGGCGTCAGTACATCCGGCGGAATGAGGCTGGGCGACGCCGAAGTGAACGTGCTGCCCTGCGCGAAACGAATCTCGGCTTTGCCGGCGAACTGTTTCTGGATTCCCGCCAGCGGAGTTACATAGTGCGAAGGTGTGCCGTAATAATTCGCCAACAGCACATCGGGATCGTCGGCCGCCGGCCCGATCACCGCAATCCGCCTTACAGATTGCAGCGGCAAAATGGGTTTCTGGCTATGAAGCGACCGGCTATGAACCGAAGCGTTCTTTAATAAGACAATGCTCTCTCGTGCGGCCTGCAAGGCTAACTGCCGATGCTCGGGCGAATCGTTTTCCGAAACCAAGATTTTTGCATACGGGACGAGTTCGGGCGGATCGAACATGCCCAGGCGAATGCGAGCCACGAACAATCGAACCAGCGCGCGATCGATTTCGGTTTCGGAAATCAATCCCCGCTGCACCGCCTCCGCCAGCGATGCATACTCGTCCCCGCAGGTCAGGTCGGTTCCAGCCTTCACGGCGATAGCCGCGGCCGCTGCCATAGTCGGCGCGTAGCGATGACCCTCCACCATGTCGGTGACGGCGCCGCAATCGCTCACCACATATCCGGAAAACCCCCACATCCCTCGCAGCTGTTGTTGCAGCAGAAAAGAACTGGCGCACGCCGGCACGCCATCGATGCGATTGTAGGCGCACATCACCGATCCCGCCTGCCCTTCGGAGATGCTGGCGCGAAAGGCGGGCAAATAGGTTTCCTCGAGATCGACCTCCGAGGGGCGCACATCGAACGAATGCCGCGCCGGCTCGGGGCCGCTATGCACGGCGAAATGCTTGGGCGTGGCGATCGTTTTCAAGTAATGCTGATCGGCGCCTTGCATTCCTCGAATAAAAGCCACAGCCATACGCGAAGTGAGGAAAGGATCTTCGCCGTAAGTCTCCTGGCCGCGCCCCCAGCGCGGGTCGCGAAAAATATTGATATTCGGAGACCAAAAAGTAAGCCCGCGATAGCGCGCGTGATTATCGTTGCGTTGCGCCTCGTTGTACTTTGCCCTGGCCTCGGTCGAGATCGCATCCGCCACGCGCTGCATGAGGTCGGTATCCCACGTAGCGGCGAGAGCTATAGCTTGGGGAAATACCGTGGCGCGGCCAGCGCGGGCCACGCCGTGCAGCGCCTCATTCCACCAGTCGTAAGCGGGAATGCCCAGGCGCGCAATCGCGGGCGCAGCGTTCTGCATCTGCAACACCTTTTCCTGCAGCGTGAACCTGCCCACAAGATCGGCCGCTCTCTGTTCCGGTGTGAGGGTTGGATTGCGGAAAGCCTCATCCGCTGCGAAGTCTTGCGCCGCCAATCGCAGCCCGAGCAAAACCATTGCCAGCCAGAAAACGAAGTTCTTCATAGCGAGAACATTCACACTCGAATCACTTTGATCCCTTTGGCGGTGAAGGTCTCCGCCATTTCGTCGCCGGCCCCGGCGTCGGTGACCAGCGTATGCACGTCGGCGATCGGGCAAATCAAAGAAGGCGTAACCACTCCCAACTTGCTGGAATCGGCGACCACGACCACCTCCTTGGCTTGCTTCACCATGGCCCGAAAAGTGAGCGCTTCGTCCGATTGATTGGTGGTGGTGCCGCGAATGGCGTCAATGCCGGAGACGCTCAGGAAGAGTTTGTCCAGAAAACTATCGCCCAGAAAACTGATGGCCGCCCCGCCAATCAGCGAAAACGACCACGGCCAATGCACGTAGCCTCCGGTCAAATGGACCTTGAGGCCCGGCATGTTGCACAGTTCCATGCCGATGTTGACCGCATTGGTCACGATGGAGATGTTGCTGCGATGGCGCAGGCTGCGCGCCACCCAGGTAGTGGTCGTCCCCGCGGTCAGGCCGATGGTCTCGTTTTCTCCCACCAAATCGGCGGCGGCCACTCCGATGTGGCGTTTTTCTTTTACGAAGCGGTGCTCGCGCGTCTGGAAGGCGGCATCGTAGCGGAAGGGATCATAGAGCAACTCCTGCACCAGCGCGGCGCCGCCGTGGGTGCGGCGAATCAGCCCGCGCGCCTCCAGCCGCGTCAAATCCCTACGAATACTCGGCGCCGACGCCCCCAAAGAAGCGATCAACTCCTCCACCGTCACGGAACCCTTACGGAGCAGGAGTTTCAGGATTTGATCGTCGCGATTTTCCTTGGTCTTGGACATGAACAGCTGTTATGTGGTTGGCCCGTCTTAGGGATACTTTCGCACCAAGCTCCGCCCAGACACCGCGCATTATCCTACCAAACCGCAACCTGCGTAAATGCCAATAAAATCCGTTTCGATCATAATCTTGCGATTAAGTGACATTAAGAGCCACATTGATTGATCGTTTAGCGGCTATACGATCATTTTTCGGTTGACAATGACGAGCAATCGCCCCTATCCTCCGGGGCGAGGTTTCTGTACTTATTCCAGGAGAACCTTATGACCCAGACGATTTCTGCCCACTCCCAGGCAGCCTTTCGTGCCTGCATGTTCTTGTTTTTTGCTTTGTTGTTGGCGCTCGCCGGTCCGCTCCAGGCTCAGAATTCACAGGGGACCATCCTTGGACACGTGCAAGATTCCTCCGGCGCAGCCATCTCCGCTGCACAAGTGACTGCCACCAACCTCAACACCAACGTAGTTCGCCGCTTCGTAACCACCAGCGAAGGCGATTACGTTTTCGTGGACTTAATCCCCGGAATTTACCAGGTCAAAGTGGAAGCCCCCGGCTTCAAGACTACCGTGAGCAGCGGCCTCATCCTCGAAGTAGACCAATCTCTGCGCCAAAATTTCGCCCTGCAAGTCGGCCAAATCAAGGAGGAGATGACGATCACCGCTGACGCTCAAATGGTGCAAACCGACAATACCACCACGGGCACGGTGCTCGACCAGAAGACAATTGAGGAACTCCCTTCCAGTGGACGCGACTTCAATAATCTGGTGGGCTTGAGCGCCGGCGCGGCCAACTTTAGCGGCGGGTCGCAAACCTTCTTCGCCCTCCACGGCCTCAACCAGAATTTCACCGAAGTGAGCGTCAACGGCGCCCGCCCCGACTCTGTGAGCTTTACCGTTGATGGTGTCGCGGACACTGACAATTTCTTTACCACGGCCTCGGGCTTGCCCTCTGAATTTGCCATTCAGGAAGTGAAAGTGCAAACCGGCCTATACTCCGCGGAATACGGCCAGGGCTCGGGTCAGATTAATGTAGCCATCAAGTCCGGCACCAACCACTGGCACGGCCAAGCTTACGATTACCTGCAGAATGATTTGTTCTTTCCGCGCAGCCCCCTGGCGCTGGAACAACATCTTTTCGAAGGCGGAGCGATTCCCACGACCACGCCGTTTAAGCAAAACCAGTTTGGTGGTACGCTCGGAGGCCCCGTCAAGATACCTCACTTCTACGACGGGCAGAATAAGACCTTTTGGTTCTTTGCTTATGACGGAGGGCGTCGCCGGACCACCCCTGTCCAGAACGCGATCCAGGTTCCAACCATGGCCGAGCGCTCCGGAAATTTCTCCGACTGGCCCTTTCAACTCTACAATCCAGCCACCACCGTCGGAAATGACCCCACCACCCGCGCCCCACTGCAAGGCAACCAGATCCCCACCGGGTCGATCAACGCAACCGGGCAGAAGTTGATTAATCTTTATCCGCTGCCGAATATCACCTGCGCGCTGCCCTGCGGCAACTATCTTGTTCCGGTGCACCAGTCGGTTACCACCAACAACGAAACTTTCCGCGTTGATCAAAACTTTGGCAGCAAAGATCGTTTCTATTTCACCGGTAACGTGCGTGGCGACGACGAGCCGAACCCCAGCGTCCTGCCTTATACCGGCTCCACGAACTTCGCCCGCGCCCAACTCTTCGGATTGAACTGGGAGCGTACCATCGACGCGAATAGCATCAACACCGCGCGCATCGGCTACAGTCATCTCTTCTTTGCCAGCAACGCCGACACCGCTTATGGGCCCAATCTGCAGCAGCAGTTGCTCGGGTTCAGTAACTCCCCTGAGGTTCCGGCTCTTTATGGGATCCCTAACCTGAACTTCAACGATGATTACCAGAATATCGGCAACGGCAACAATGGAACATCCACCAAGAGCGCTACGTACGAATTCGTCGACAATCTCAAGCTTATCCGAGGCCGGCACACGTTCACTATCGGGGTGGATATTCGGCGCCTGCGTGAATTCGAGCAGGACAATTACCTGGGCACCGGCAATATTAGTTTCAACGGCGAATACACCGCAAACTGCGCCGCGCTCTCCTGCGTTAGCGGAAGTCCGGGTGCCGGAGCGGGGAACCCTTTTGCCGATCTCCTGCTAAGCGATCCCAGCAGCCTCTCCGGTCCCTACCCGCTGGGCGTCGACTACCTTCACACCATAGGCACGAACTGGAACTTCTTTTTTCAGGATGATCTCCGTGTGACCCCGCGCCTGACCGTGAACCTCGGTTTGCGCTACGAACTTCCCCCAGCCTTTCATAGCATCGATAACAGCGGATGGGGCCTCAATCCCGCCAACGGTGGCAGCATCGACTGGTTGAGCAAAAGCTTTGTCCATGGCATCGACCAGTTGGCCGCTTCTGAGGGCAAGACTGTCAATCCAGCCTTCTTGGACTGCTGCATTCAGAAATCCCTGGTGCCGCAAGACAAAAAGGACTTCGCCCCCCGCATCGGGATCTCTTGGAGGCCTTTCGCCACCGACCGCTTTGTGGTGCGGGCAGGTTACGGCCTTTTCTATGACGCTTATATGCGTTATTACGATCAAGTTCAGAATTATGACTCGAACAGCTTACAAACTCTATTGCCGTCAAGCTATCCAAGCTCCAGCGGCACCGGCACGGGTTACACCGGCCCAACTCTCAATCACCTGTGGAGTCCTCCCATCGCCGGTCTCGGCGTATTTACGCTTCCTTCCTGGGATAGCAACGATTTCATCAACACGAATTACATCCTGAATCAGGTGAACTGGCCCTTCAACCACAACCCTTATAACCAGCAATGGACGCTTGATACGCAATATGCCATAAGTCCCACGTTGCTGTTGGACGTAGGCTATGTAGGTTCTCATGGCGTTCGCCTTCCCACGCAGTTGCCTTTTAATGCGGCTTATCCTGCGAAGGTCCCGGGCGACGCCTGTAACTATTTGTTTGACATTTCGCAAGCCACCGGCGCGATGGCGTCCTGCGCGACCGACCCGAATTTCCAGCCCATCGACACGCGCGTGCCTTTTACCAACCTTCCTTCCATGATGTATGCCAATGCCAACCTCTTGGGTGCGAGCTATAACTCCCTTCAGGTTCAGTTGCGTCAGCGCTTTCGTCACGGCCTTACCTACAACGTTGCTTATACCTGGTCGAAGGCCCTCGATGAGACCTCCGGCATCAACAACGTCAACGGCAACAATGGCTTCATTCAAGACCCGCACAATATTCGCGCCGATTACGGGCCGGCCAGTTTTGACCAGCCGAATCGATTGACCGTCAACGGTTCGTGGCAACTGCCCGTCGGCAAAGGACAACGCTGGTCGCTGGGTTGGGCGAACGCCCTTCTGGGTGGCTGGAAAGCGAGTGGCATCTACTCCGTAACTTCCGGTCGAGTATTCACCGGCTACGGATATTCTGGCCCGTACTTCGACGAAATGGGCGTCGTATTCACCAGCCGATACCGCTTGGACCAATCGGGGAGCGCGGAAAATGGTTTTCGGCGCAACCCCACCGAATGGGTGAACACCAGCGTGTTCTCCGTCGCGCCTCAGGGCACCTACGGCGACGAGGAAAAGGGCGCCCTGCGAGGGCCGTACTACGAAGACCTGGATATAAGCTTCGGCAAGTCTTTTGCTCTCACGGAAAGGCAGCAACTCTTGTTTCGCTTTGAAATGTTCAACGCCGGCTCGACCTGGCATTCGGGTGCCGTCATTCCCTGCGGGAATTTTGGCAACTGTGGCAACACCCCGTTTGGATCGCTGATCCCCAAAAAGGGTACGGAGGATCTAGTTTCGCCAGGGGCTTGGGCGCGGGACAATCTGTGGCAGCCGCATCGTATTCAGCTAAGCGCCGTGTACTCCTTCTAAACCGGCGAGACCGCCATCCCAAAGAAAGCGGGATGGCGGCCTCGCGCCCCTCTCCAAAGAGGCCCATGTACCTGATCCCTTATTCCGTCTGTAGTCCGGGACCTCTGGCGCAGCGCGGTGACATTCATGGCTAACTCCGTAGTGGTTGAAATCTGCGTCGAGTCGGTGGAGCACGCGGTCGCGGCCGAGCGCGGTGGCGCCGACCGCATCGAACTCTGCAGCGACTTAGCCTCGGGAGGAATTACTCCCAGCGCCGGATTGATGCAGACCGCCCGCCGCCATGTAGCTATCCCCATTCACGTTTTGATTCGTCCCCGCGCCGGCAATTTCTTTTACTCCGATCTTGAAATCGAGAGCATGAAAAACGACATCGAGACCGCCAAGCGCATCGGAATGAACGGCGTGGTCCTGGGAATTCTCGACCAAGACAATCGCGTTGACGTAGAGAAAGCGAAAATGCTGGCGTGCCTGGCGCACCCCTTGCACGTGACCTTTCATCGCGCCTTCGATCTCGCCAAGGATCGACTCGCAGCGCTGGAAGATGTGATTCTGACGGGAGCCTCAAGCATCCTGACCTCCGGCGGCCAGCAGCGCGCCACGGATGCGCTCTCCATTCTGGCCCGGCTGGCGCAGGCAGCGAAGAATCGTATTGAGATCATGCCTTGCGGCGGCGTCAATTCCGCCAACGTCGGGCGTATCGTTCGCGTCACCGCAGCCCGCGAAATTCATACCTCGGTGGGCATGTCCAGTCTCCGATCAAGTGGCGACAGCAAGCCCGCACTGCGCCGTCGAGGGTCGAGCCACCACCTCGACTCGTTTGAAAAGAAGGTCGAGAGGCTGATGCACCAGCTTAACGGTATCTCCCAGTCAGTTGATGGCGAACCAGAAAGATGATGGGGGAGAAAGCAATCGCGTCGTCCCTCACTCCACTTTTATGAATGCAAGCTGGAAGCAACTCGGTCGCACCGCGCTGGGATCGGCAATTGTATGGTGCGCAATGCTTTCACCGGCGCAAAATGTTACCGACCTCAAGCCCAGCCCGCAGCAGTTCGCCTGGCAGGATCTGGAGATGGGCGCCATCATTCACTTCGGCCCCAACACCTTTCTCAATCAGGAGTGGGGAGACGGCACCGCCGATCCATCCGTATTCCATCCTCCCAGGGTCGATCCCGAACAATGGATGCGCGCCATCAAATCGGCCGGAATTCGATATGTCGTCTTTGTCGCCAAGCATCACGACGGTTTTTGCCTCTGGCCGACCGCGCAGAGTAACTACAGCGTCAAGTCCAGCCCGTGGAAAGAAGGCAAGGGAGATCTGGTGCGCGATGTCGCGGAGGCTGCGCATAAGTATGGACTCAAGTTCGGCGTTTATCTCTCCCCTTGGGATCGCCATGAAGTACGCTATAAAGACAGCGCTGCCTACGATCGCTACTATCTTTCTTTATTGGACGAGCTAGCCGCCAATTATGGGGACCTAGTAGAGTTCTGGCTCGATGGCGCGGGCAGTGAAGGGCACGTGTATAACTTTGACAGTTATGTCGATCATTTGCGAGTCTATCAACCGAATACTCTAATCTTTGCCGATGCCGCTCTGCTTAAGTATGGCGACATACGTTGGGTGGGGAATGAAGATGGTGTTGCGCCGGAGGAAAATTGGAATGTGCTCGACCTGCGCGGCTATCTCCGTTATCGCCCCGCCGAGGCCGATACTCCGCTGAGAAAAGAGCACTGGTTCTGGCATCCGAACGACGCGGCCAGTTTGAAATCGGTGAACGAGCTTCTCGACACCTACCAACGCACGGTAGGTCACGGAGCGCAGTTGATGATTGGCATTGCCCCCGACCAGCGGGGACTGCTGCCGGAAGCAGACGTGCAGCGCCTCAAAGAGTTCGGCGAGGCCATTCACTCAACCTATGCCCCGGAGAAGAATCTCGCAGCCCGCGCCCGCAATGCCGCAAGCTACCACGCTGCGCTCGATTCCGATCCCGACACAGTATGGTCGCCGCCCGAGGGTTCGCATCGCGCCAGCATCGACCTGGCTTTCCCTAACCCCGTCACTTTCGATCGCGCGCTAACTATGGAATATTTGATAGAAGGCCAGAAGGTGCAGAAGTATACGATCCAAGTTATAGACGGTACAAAATGGAAGACGATCTACTCGGGCACTACCATCGGGCATAAGAAGATCGACCTATTCCGTCCTGTAAGTACGCAACGCGTGCGGCTTAAGATTCTCTCCGCTTCGTCCACGCCTCGGCTTCGCGAATTTCAGTTGTTCAACGGAAGCCAGCCTTAAGGTGCGATTGGTTAGTAGCTATCTCATGAATCCGATCGGGTAGGGCACGGCTGCCAGCCGTGCCGCCCCAGGCGAAGCAAAGACGCGAACTTTAGCCTCTGGAGGAATCGCTTCTTTGGTTCATTAGGAGAGGCGAGATGGCTTCCAGTAGAGACCTAGTAAGTTGCTAGGCTCGACCCTACAGTCTGTAAGCCTCTTTGGCGGTATCACCGAACAAGCGATCCCGCTCGGAAAGCGAGAAAAATGAAGTGGTGTGCTCCACGACCTCGATCCAACGCTCGTAAGTGCACGCCACCAACAGCACCGGCCAATCCGACCCGAACATCAGACGGCGGGGACCGAAGCAATCGATCGCCACATCGACGAAAGGCTGAAGATCTTGCACCATCCAAGACCCCCACTCGGCCTCGGTCACCATTCCCGATAGCTTGCAGTAAACATTGTCGCGGCGGGCGAGTTCCCGCATCTGCTCGCGCCAAGGAGTCAAGAGATGATCTTTAATCTTGGGTTTGGCGATGTGATCAACGATGAAAATCTGGTTGGGATGACGGTCTACGAATTCGAGAGTCTGCGGAAGATGACGCTCGAAGATTAAAATGTCGTAACCTAATTCGAATTGCTTGAGCAGCGTCACCCCGCGATTGAAGTCGTCGCGCAGCATGTAGAAGTCATCCGGCTCGTCGTGTAGGACATGCCGGACTGCCTTCAGCTTCGGATTCGCAGCGAGCCTTTCCAGTTGCGAGCCGACCGCGGCGTCGGTCAGCGGAACCCAGCCTACGACTCCTCGCATCATGGGCTGGCCGCGCGCCAAGTCCAGCAGCCATCCCGTTTCCTCGAGGCTTTGCCTGGCTTGAACGGTAACAACTCCGTCGATCGCGTTTGCCTGCATCACCTGCAGCAAGTCGCCGGCGAGGAAATCGCGCCGAATCGACTCCATTCTCTCTCCTATCCAGGGATAGGCTTCCGCAGAATATTTCCATATGTGGTGGTGGGCGTCGATGCGCTCGGTTGGCATAGTGTGCAAAGGATGGTATCAACAGCCATCGCTCGGAAGATAGTGGACAATTTGCCGTTAGCGCCACGAATCGGAAGGCAAAACTTTATCCGGTTGAACCCGGCGTGGCGGATGCATAGGATAGAACGGTCTCAACCGTCTTGCGGTGAGCGCGAGGGAACGATAATTATGATCCGCTTCAAGGTAAACGGAACGGAAAAAACTTACGACGGCGATCCCGATATGCCGCTGCTGTGGTACCTCCGCGACGTGGCGGGATTCACGGGCACGAAGTTCGGTTGCGGTATGGCTTTGTGCGGTGCGTGTACGGTGCATCAAAACGGCGAAGCGGTGCGATCCTGCTCGGTGGCGATGAAAGACGTGAACGCGACCCTTATTACCACGATCGAAGGCGTCTCCGCCGCCGGCATGCACCCGGTGCAGAAGGCCTGGATGGAAATCAAAGTGCCGCAATGCGGATATTGCCAGACCGGGCAGATCATGCAGGCCATCGCTTTTCTGAAGCAGACTCCGCATCCCACCGATTCGCAGATTGACGAGGCCATGGCAGGCAATATTTGCCGCTGCGGAACGTACCAGCGCATTCGGGCGGCGATTCACAAAGCCGCGAAGGAGATGGCATGAACTCGATCCAGAATGTGAGCCGGCGCGGATTTCTGCAAGGGGCGTTTGCGGCGGGGACGTTTGTGCTCGGCATGAGTGTGGTTCCAAAGCAGCTGTGGGCGGGGCTTTCCGAGGAGGCCGCGACCGTTTTCCACCCCGATATGTTTCTCAGCATCGCGAGTGACGGAACCGTGACCATCATCGCGTCGCGCTCCGAAATGGGCTGCGGCAGCCGCACCGCGCTGCCGCTGGTGCTGGCCGACGAACTCGACGCCGACTGGTCGAAGGTGAAAATCGAGCAGGCGCTCGGCGATGAAAAGTATGGCGATCAGGATACTGACGGTTCGCATTCGGTGCGGAGTTTCTTTGAGCCGATGCGAATTGTAGGCAGTACAGGGCGCGCCATGCTGATTACCGCTGCTTCACAGAAATGGAGTCTGGCGGAGAAAGATTGCAGCACCGAGCCTGGCTTCGTCGTGCACAAACCCAGCGGACGCAAGCTCAGTTACGGCGAACTCGCGCCGGCCGCCGCGAAACTTCCGGTTCCTAAAAAAGAGGACGTGAAACTCAAGAGCCGGGCAGAGTGGCGCTACATTGGTAAAGATAACGCGCTCTTCGATCTTCCCGACATCGTGACCGGCAAGGCTGGTTTCGGAATGGACGCCGCCATGCCGGGCATGGTGTACGCATCCATCGAGCATCCTCCAGTTCTCGGGCAAAAGATTAAATCTTACGACGACAAGGCTGCGCTCAAGGTGCGCGGAGTGCAGCGGACTTTGACTATCGATACTTTCAAACCGCCGCATCACTTTCAGCCGCTGGGTGGCGTGGCCGTAATCGCAGACAATACCTGGGCCGCGTTTCAGGGGCGCAAGGCTTTGAAGATTGATTGGGAAACCAGCCCGCACGCGGTTTACAACTCCGATCAATTTCGCAAAACGCTGGAGTCGACTTCTCGCCAGCCGGGCAAGGTGGTACGAAACGTAGGCGATGTGGACGCGGCATTTGCCAAGGGAGGCAAGATCATCGCGGCGGAGTATTACACTCCGCACCTCGCGCACGCTTCGATGGAGCCACCGGTCGCGGTGGCGGAGTACCACGATGGAAAAGTCGTAGCCTGGGCGCCCACGCAGAATCCGCAGGGCGTGCAGGAGACGATCGCGAGCGTGCTCGGCATCAAAAAAGAAGATGTCACCTGCCACGTCACGCTGCTCGGCGGAGGCTTCGGCCGCAAGTCGAAACCCGACCAAGTGGCGGAAGCGGCGGTCTTATCGAAACAACTGGGCAAGCCGGTGAAGGTGGTGTGGAAGCGCGAAGATGACATTCAGTTCGACTTCTTTCACTCCACCGCTGCCATGTATATGAAAGCTGCAGTGGGAGCCGACGGCAACCCCACGGCCTGGCTGCAGCGAACGGTTTATCCTCCGATCGCCTCCACCTTTGACGTCAATGCCAAGTACGCGCTCAGCGAAATGTCATTGGGGTGGAATAATTTGCCCTTCGACATTCCCAATCACCGCGCCGAAAATGGCCCGGCCGATGCGCATGTGCGTATTGGCTGGTTGCGGAGCGTAGCCAACGTTTATCATTCGTTCGCCATTCACTCGTTCGCCGATGAACTGGCGAACGCTGCACACAGAGATTCGGCAGAGTATCTGCTTTCGCTGATCGGGCCGGCGCGCATTGTTCCTCTGGAGGCTAGGCCCGACCGGTCAGACGAACAAGCACTCTATCCGCTGGATACGGCGCGGTTGCGCCGCGTGGTGGAGATCGCGGCAGAACAATCAAGCTGGGCCAAGCGGCGCAGTGGCAAAGGGCACGGCTTCGGCATCGCCGCTCATCGCAGCTTCCTGACTTATGTGGCGACTGTGGTCGAGGTCGAAGTCGATGGTGATGGCCGGGTAAAAATTCCCAACGTGTGGACCGCGGTCGACGCCGGGACTGTCGTCGCGCCCGATAACGTTCGCAATCAGTTCGAGGGAGCGGCCAACTTCGGCGCCAGTCTCGCCTTGATGAGCGAAATTACCGTGAGCAACGGAGTCGTCAATCAGAGCAACTTCAACGACTATCCACTGGTGCGCATGGATAGCGGTCCGAAGCACACCGGCGTGTATATCGTGGAGAGCGATGCGCCGCCTGCCGGCGTGGGAGAACCCGGAGTGCCGCCCTTTGCTCCCGCTTTTTATAATGCGATTCACGCGGCTACAGGCAAGCGCATTCGGGAGATGCCGCTCTCGAATACGAAGTTGGTTTAGGTTTCGGATGGAAGTCCTGCAGCAGCGGCCAGGGATTTCGGTGAAGCTTCCGTTGCCGAATACTTGTTGAGAATCGCATCCAGTTCTTCGGGGCGAATGGGTTTGGTGAGGTAATCGTCCATGCCGCCGGCGAGGCAGATTTCGCGATCGCCTTTCATGGCGTGGGCGGTCAGGGCGATGATGAGTTGGTGGACGCCGGTTAATTTTTCCTGGGCGCGAACGCTGGCCGTCGCTTCCATGCCATCCATCTCCGGCATTTGCACATCCATAAAGACGAGGTCGAAGGCTTGCTTGCCCAACGCCTCCAGCGCCTGCACTCCATTGCCTGCGACAATCACCTGGTGATTTCGCTTCTCCAGCATGCGCTTGGCGACCTTCTGATTGACCGGGTTGTCTTCCGCCAGCAGGATATTGAGCGCCTTCCCCTTGGGCGCAGATTTCAGCGGAGCGAGCGATGCCGGAGTCGCTCCGGTCGCGGGGCCAAGATTGCCGACCGCGAGCACGCGCCCCAGCGCGTCGCGCAATTCCACCTGGCGAATCGGCTTGGATAGGAATGCGGCAATCGCCAGCGACTTGCAGCGCTCCATATCTCCCTGATGCGCGCCCGAGGTTAGCATCATGATCTTGGCGTTGGTTAAGCCCGGATTTTTGCGAATGCAATCCACCAGATCGAAGCCGTCCATTCCCGGCATGTGCATGTCGGTCACGATGAGTGCGTAGGGCTCGGCGGACTCGCGCGTGTCAGCCAGTTCGGCCAGCGCGAGATCGGCACTCTCCACTGACTTTGGTTTCATGTGCCAGTTGGTGAACATGCCGTCGAGGATTCGGCGGTTGGTGCGATTGTCATCGACGACCAGAACTTTCACTCCCCGCAGCAGGGGCGACGGGCCGGCGGCGACCTGGCGGGTCATCTTCGAAGCCTTGAGTAGCAGGGTGAAGTGAAACTGGGAACCTTTGCCGACCTGGCTTTCGATCCATATTTTTCCGCCCATCATTTGCACGAGACGTGTGGTGATGGTCAGTCCAAGGCCGGTGCCGCCGTACTTGCGCGTGGTGGAAGTGTCGGCCTGGGAGAAGGGTTGAAAGATGATTTCCCTTTTGTCCTCGGGAATGCCGATGCCGGTGTCGGAGACGACGAAGTGAAACAGGGAATCGCCGCCGCCCGAACTTGTCTCTGGGCTCTTAACGCATAGAACCACTTCACCCTGCTCCGTGAACTTGATGGCATTGCCGATGAGGTTGGTGACCACCTGGCGCAGCCGCGTGGAATCGCCGCGGACAAACTCAGGCACCTCGGGCGCGATGCTGCAGGCCAGTTCCAGGCCCTTTTCGTTGCTGCGCACCGCCATGGAGCGCACCGTGGATTCGAGCGTATCGCGCAGATTGAAGTCGGTGTCTTCCAGGTCGATCTTGCCGGCTTCGATTTTCGAAAAATCGAGCACATCGTTGATCACGCCGAGTAAGGCATCGGAAGAGAAACGGACGGTCTGCAAAAATTCCTTCTGCTCCGAGGTCAGCTCGGTATCGAGAGCGAGTTCAGTCATGCCGATGATGCCGTTGAGCGGAGTGCGAATCTCATGGCTCATGTTGGCCAGGAACTCGCTCTTGGCCTGGCTGGCTTTTTCGGCGACGTCGCGGGCCTTTTCAAAAGCCTGGGTTCTTTGCGTCACGCGAAGTTCGAGATCGTCGTTGAGACCAACCAAAGCGAGGTCGCGTTCTTGGACGCGCTCCAGCATTTGATTGAAGGAGGCGACCACTTTTCCGATCTCGTCGGAGCCGAGCTGGACCACGCGCAGCGAATAGTTTTCCTCCTGGGAGATGCGCGTCGCCACCTCGGCGAGTTGCAGCAGGGGATTGGTAATGGTACGCAGCAGGCGAGCGGAGATCAAATACGTAATCAGGCTGGCGAAAACCAGCACCATGGTCGCGATCTTCAGGTACTGAATCATTTTGGAGCGGAAGGCGTTCAGGTCGGAGACGATGGCGATGGCTCCGGTTTTTTCCCCGTTAAGAAAGACAGCTCGAAATAGAGTCAGCGACTGCGCTTGAAAGTAGGCTCCATCGGGCTGCAGGGCGGGCGCTGCGAAACTCGGGGTCAGGCCGTTTCGCCGGTACGAGGCGAAGAGCGTGCCGCTGCTGTTGTACAGGCAGGCGGTTTCGATGTTGGGGTTGGCTTTGAGTGCGCTGAGCATGTCGGCGGCGGTCTTGGCGTCGTCGAAGGCGAGCGAGGCGGCGGTGTTGGCGCCCAAGGTATCGGCGAGAGTGGAGAGTTCTTGGGCGATGTCGCGGCGGAAATTGGAACGTTCGTAGATGCCAAAGCTGGCGACCGCCAGCACCAAAGCAAAGAGACTGGCAAAAAGGATCAGGAGCGTCAATTTGGTTTGGATCGAGGCCTGCTTGAATGACATGTTTTTAAAACTTCCTCTAGGGTTGTTTCCCGATCACGCTCTTGGCCAACAGAAGCAGGCGCGAACTGATCTTCAATTTCGCTCGCCCTGCCGCATCCACGTTGATATCGAAGCGCACCTTATTGTTGTCCATCGAGAAGCCGATCATGCCACCCTGCTTGGCAAACTCATCGCTTTCTCCGATGGTGAGGACAGGCGAATCTTTCAAGGCCGCCAGCAGCGGCGGTAATTCTTTGCGCTCGTTGCCGCCCACAAATAACAACTGGCAACCTGGAATCTCCTGAATCTGTTTTGCATGGCGAATGCGCAGAGGCCGGGTGCCCACGGATTTGCCCTGCAGTGTGGTGTCCAAATCGCCGCCGAAAGGATCTTTGCCGAAGGTGCAGAGCGTGATGGGATTTTTGTCGTCGCCCAAGGCGTCGGCGGGCCACTCCACCAGCTGCGCAAAGTGAAACAGAAACGCGGCCTTCACGTGGTACTCCTCGCTTTGCTGCGCTCGGCCGATTTCCGCGAAGTTGAGCAGAACCAGTCCGACCATCAAGAGCCGCAGCGCCGCCTTCACGCCCTAACCTCGAATTTAATGCGCACGCCAGGCTTGCCAATTTCGGGCACGCGTCCAATCTCCAAATTGTCGCCCGTCCTGTGAAACTCATTCAATTCTTGCCGAGTGCAAACTCCAAACCGGCGAAGACGTTGCGCCCTTGCGAAACCGGAACCGTGTCCACGCTGCTGAATCCGCTGGGCAGCCAGATGGTTTGATTGGTCAGATTATTGGCGTGCACCACTGCGGCTATGCCGGTGCGATCGCCGAAGGGCAGATGCTTCGAGAAGTCGTAACGCAAATTTCCATTGAGAATGTTATGCCAGCCCTGCAGCGGATTCACCGCATTGTAGTTGGCCAGGGGCGCGTCGGAAACCTCGAAAAGGCTGGCGGTGAATCGGCGGCTGTTCAGGTAACTCACGCCCGCCTTGAATCCCAGGTTCGCAGCCGGGGATACGTTGGCGATGCCGTTCTGATCCGCGTTCCGCTGATACAGAGTCGAGCCTTGCACGAAGAAGTCTTTGCGAAAGTAATATTTGCCTTCCACTTCGAATCCGTTGAAGGTGACCTGGCCCAGATTGAAATACACGGAGCGGTTTTGGCTCGGCTGAGTCACGATATTGTCGGTGAATTTGCTATGGAAATAATCGATCCCGAACTGGGTTCGAGTGCCATCGAAATAAACTCCGAGATCAAAGGTGGCGACTTTTTCCGGGAGCAGGTTCGGATTGCCTCCCAGCCCGGGATTGTTCAGCAGGATCTCGTCCAGCGCCGGGGCGCGAAACGCCTTACTGTAAAGCGCTTTCACGCTGGTGCGGGACGTCGGCGACCAGACTACGCCGCACCGCGGCACGGTACTGAGTGGAATGCTGCCGATTTTGTTGGTCTGAAAGCCGCCGATCAGTTTCACATCCTTGCGCAGTTGGTGGTCGAGTTGCGCGTAGAATGCGCCTCCCAGCCGCCTGCCGTGCGCGTCGATGAACGGGGGAGTTGTGAGGGTAAAAAATTCTTGGCCTTCCTGGCGGTTGAACAAGCTGCCCGCAGATAGGCGATCTTTGGGGCTGAGAGTGATGAGGTTGGTCCACTCGGCGATGGATTCGTTGGAATCCCGCGTGACGTAAGGAAATGGAGGCTCCTTGAAGGTGGTGCGCGTAAACGTCAGATCGAATCTCATGTCCCACTTGGGATTGACCTTGAATTCGTAGCCCAGATTGCCGAAATCGCGACTGAGCCGGGTTCCGCTCACCGTGCCCTCGATGAATCCGGTGGACTCCCATTCCGTGAATGACGACATGAAACTCAGCCCTTTGTAGTTCACGCCGAGATACGATCCCACGCCTCGATCGACAAGATTCACATTCTCCACGTCAGGCACGTGCGGGGCAAAAGACAGATCGCGCTGCGATGGCGGGACGATGTAAGTCAGAGGCCAATCGGGTAAGTCATGAAGCTGAACGGCGCCGACGGCGCTCAGGTCGCCATGCTTGTAGAAAAAGCTTCCGTTAGCGTCGACCGCCCCGCCGGCTCCGCCAAAAGCTTTGAGCAGCGCCTGATTGCCCGGCGCTTTCCGGGTGATTAAGTTCACCACCGCCGAGAAGGCGTTCGAACCATAGAGGACCGAGCCCGGCCCCTTGATGATTTCAATGCGCTCTAGAATGTCCACCGGGAAGGATTGCACCAGATCGGAGATGACGCCGCCTTCCATAATTTCGCGAGAAGGGCGTCCGTTGATCAGGAACAGGATATGGCCGCCATTGATTTTCGTCTGGTCGCCTCGCGCCGAGATCACACTGCGATCGACAAAATAAATAGTCGAGCCGGTCATCCCCGCAACCCGCTGCAGAATCTCGTCCAGAGTCAAGCCCCCGAAGCGCCGAAGTTCGTCGCTGGTTACCACCGACATGATGCTGGGCGCGGTGGAGAGTTTGTCTTCGAAGCGCGAAGCCGTGGTCACATTCAGATTCATCAGTTGCTCCAGATCCATCGAAACCAGATCGGAGGCCGGAGCGGCAGAACTCTGCGGAGGGGCGCTTTGCTGCGCCAATCCCAAATTCGCAGCCATCACGAACAGCGAAATTCCGATTGCAGTAGCCCTACTTTCGCACGAGTGGATGATCAATTTGCTCCCCTTGAAAGTCCTGTCGAAAGACTTAGCTGTCTTCGCCCCGATGAGAAATTCCACAGAAAACGGCCGACGAAGAGGTTGCCCAAAGACAAACATCGGCGGCTGGAGAGGGAGACTTTATGGCATCAATCGGTGCGTGCAGCGATAAGCCATTGAAGCATGCAGTTTGAGGGCACTGCGTTCCACGACGCACGACACCGCCAGTCTACTGCGTCAAACCGATCGACATTTATAAGATTGGCGATTTTCCCTGTGATCCTCTGTGTCCCCTGTGTTTACGCCTTTGATTTTTCGACGAGGACGGCAAAATTCATGCCGGATCGAAGCGAAATATAGCGATCACTATTTTTGACGCAATACACTAGCGCTCGAGCTAGTGCTTGCCCAGCCCGAACTCCAAACCGGCATAGACCGTGCGGCCCTGCTGCACCGGAATGCTGTCGATGTTGAAAAAGCCGAAGCCCGGCAGCCAAACCGATTGGTTCAAGAGGTCGTTGGCATGGGCCGCGATCGCAATGGTGTTCTTCTCGGGCAGGTGCAGAAACCGGGAAATGTCCTGGCGCACTTCGGCGTTCAGACTGTGGCGCCAGCCGCTGAGCGGATTCACGTTGAAGATGTAAGGCTCGGGTTTTCCATCGGACACATCGGACAGGCCCAGAATCAGCCCGCGCCTGCCGGCATAGCTCATGCCTGCCTTGAAACCGTAGTTAGGAATGGGCGTGACGTCAGTTGCTCCCGTCTGATCGTGATTCTTTTGAAAGAGCAACGAGCCCTGGGCGAAGAAGTCCTTTCGAAAATAGTATTTGCCTTCGGCCACCACGCCGTTAAAGACAACCCCGCCCAGGTTCTCGTAGTGAATGGGCGCTTCGCCACCGGTAATGATGCTGTGAATCTGGTGATTATGAAAATAGTCGGCGCCCAGCTGAAGCTTCGCGAACTGCAAGGTGACACCCAAATCGATGGTCTCGACGAGTTCAGGCACCAGATTGGGGTTGCCGTGGATGTCCGGCAAGTTGAGCGTCGTTTCGTCCAGGCTGGGCGGGCGAAAGGCCTCGCCATACAGCGCCTTGATGCTGACTACATGGGATGGATTCCAGATCACGCCGCCGCGTGGAACGGTCGAAAAAGGTATGTTCGCGAATTTGTTGGATTGGAAGCCGCCGATCAGTTTCAGGCTGCGTGTCAACTGGTGATCGAGTTGCACATAGAACCCGCCCGAAGGACGATTGCCGCCGGCGTCCTCGGCCTTTAGGTCGATGCTGGCCACTTCCGTTCCGGCAATGCGGTCGAAGAGCATGCCAGCAGTCAGCCGATCCTTGGGGCTCAGCGTGATCAGGTTCGTCCACTCGGCGACGAAATCGTTGGCATCCCGGTCGGTATAAGGATAGGAGAAGATGACCAACGTTGTACGCGTGTAGGTGACGTTGAAGTCCATGTCCCAGTTGGCGCGGACTTTGTGTTCGTAGCCGAGATTGGCGAAGTCGCGCGTGAGCCGCATTTCGCCGACCGCGCCTTGTACGAAGGCGGTCGTTTGCGACTCGGTGAAGGCGGACATGATACTCAGGCCCTTGTAGTTCGCGCTCAGATAGTCGCCGAAACCGCGGTCGATCATATCTACGTCGTGAAACGGCGGCTCGGGCGGTGCGTCCGGATTGTGTTGCAGCGGAGGTGGTACCAGGTAAGTAAAGTTCCAGTCCGGCGCTTCGTGGATTTGCGACGCCCCGAACAGGCTGAAGTCTCCGCGCTTATACATAACGTGCCCGGAAGACGCCAGCGCGCCGTTGGCTCCGACCAGGCCTTTGACGCTGAGTTGGTTTCCCACGGCTTTGCGAGTAATCAGATTGATGACCGCCGAAAAAGCGTTCGAACCGTAGAGCACCGAACCGGGGCCGCGGATGATTTCAATGCGCTCCAGAGCCTCGACCGGAAACGATTCCACCAGATCGGAGATGATTCCGCCTTCCATGACTTCTCGTGTGGGGCGTCCGTTGATTAGGAACAGAATGTGTCCGCCGGAGGTTTTGGTCTGATCGCCGTCCACGGCCACCAGGGTGCGGTCGGTGAAGTATTGGCTGGACTGGGTCAAGCCCGGCACGCGATACAGCACTTCGCCCAGAGTGAGGCCGCCGAATCGGCGCAACTCGTCGCTGGTCACCACCGACATGATGCTCGGCGCTTCGGAGAGCTTGTCGGCAAATAGAGACGCGGTCGTCACCTTGATGTCCATCAGTTGCTCGAGATCCATGGAAGCCAGATCCGCCGAGTTAGTCGTGGAATTCTGCGGAGGCGGTGTTTGCTGAGCCACCCCAAGATTGGCGAGAATGAAAAACAATGCCGCTGCCGCTGCCAGCTTCAACTTCCACAAGTTGATAATCACCAGGTCACCTCTTTGGCAGAGTGTGAAGGACTCGCCCAGAAAAGTTAGAAACTCTTCACCAACCTGCTGGACGGTCAGCCCTTCTTCAGGAAATAACATCGGCCGGCGTCTCGCAGACCTTTAGCGAGAGCAACTCGATTCAGAAAGCTCGATTAAGAAAGATCGCGGCGGCGTGATACGTTTACAGGCGAGGAAACCGGGCTGCACCAGGTCGCGCCGTGGCCCTGTCAGAATGAATTTGTCGCACAGGCTGCGCTTTGTGACAGCGAGGACTTAGTCTCATGCTAAAAAAAGGTATCCTGAATCCTGGCATTCATTCACTTTTGAGCCGCGTGCGGCACACCAACACGCTGGTCATTGCAGATCGCGGCTTTCCCTTCTGGCCGGGAATCGAAACCATCGACATCTCGCTGGTGGATGACGTGCCGCGCGTTCTCGAAGTGCTAAAGGCAATTCGGGAAAATTTCCAAATTGGCAGCGTATTCATGGCCGAGGAATTCCTTTCCGCCAACACCCAGGAAACTCGCCGGGAATTCGAGCGGACATTGGCAGGAATTCAGGTGGTTTTTGAACCTCACCTCGAATTCAAGAAACGCGTGCCCCAAGCCATCGGCCTGATTCGAACCGGAGACACGACCCAATACTCCAACCTGATCCTGGAGTCAGCCTGACTAGAATCCGAACTACACCGACCGCTCAACTTGATCGACGCAGCAAGGTGTTTTGTCCGATGATTCCGAGGCCAAAGAAAATTCCGGCTTCGCCGCCGGTTAGGCTAGAATGCTCCTGTTTTTCGCATCGCTTCCCGCGGGAAGGCCCATTGTCTGCGGAAGATTTCCAAATATGTTTAATTCATCCCATGTCCAGTTCGATCTCCGCCGTGCCTTGCCTCTACTCATCGCTGTGCTGATCCTCGCCGGCTCCGCATTTGCCAGCAAAGAAAAGCAGCGCTTCAGCGCCGGGTCAAAGGCTTACTTTTCAAGGACGCCTTCAGCCGCGGCCGTGCGTGATTCGACTTTTTCCGCAGCCTCTTCAGCCATCCCGCCCGGAGCCGACAAATGACGGGGCTTCAGCCCATTTAAGAGATAGCTTCCAAAACCTCCCGTCCATTCACTTGCTGTCGCCCTCTTGCACGAATGTGCAAAAGCGCCAGCGCTCCTTTCGTCCCTGCACAACGGTAACCTGCGCGCCGGCAAAGTAGGCATCAAAATGGAATGATGCGGATTGAGGTGAAAGCCACAATTGCGATCCTGTTTTGTGGGCTTGCTCTCAGTCTGCCCAAAACTTGGGCAGAATCTGGGAGCGCCGTGGCCTCGAGCACGGCTCCATCAAACACCGTCCGGCCAGGCTCAACCGGAAATCACGCGCCCAAGCCCGTCCGCACCCTGAGCGAGGACGATCGCCTGTCGGTAATCGCCGCGGCGCTCGACCCGAAAGTGCGCCAACATTCCGCCCGCGATTGCTCCCATCTGGTGCACGGCATCTACGAACGCGCCGGCTTCGGCTACTCCTATGCCAGTTCCTCCGATCTCTACAAGGGAGTCGAGGGCTTTCAACGAGTCCCGCGGCCTCAGCCCGGCGATCTCGTGGTATGGCGCGGGCATGTAGGAATCGTGATCCGCCCGTCGCGCCACGTATTCTTTAGCCTGATGACCTCAGGACCGAGCATCGACGACTACCAAGCTCCCTACTGGGCCAGCCGAGGCCAAGCCCGCTTCTTTCGTTACGTCAAGAACGATCCCTGCCCGGGATGCGTTCGTTCGCAGCGCTTGGATTGACCTGACCTGAAGTGTCCCCGTTTTCATGCCACATGATGGCTGACTCGGCGGACAGCTTCCGTTGACGCGGTTGCTTGCGGCGGCGCTGGCCTCACGCGACCAAGGACTAACATGACCACAGACACTCCAAATACCGAAGCGCCGATGCCCGGCTCGGAATTCTTCATTCATAACATCGACTTCGCGCCCGCCTATTGGTGGCTGGACGACCCCATGTTCCAAAGTTAGTGTCTCCCGACGCCCCTCGTAGAGATTGCCCGGCCCGTCGCCAACCAAGCCGGAGGCTGGGAATTCGCCGTCGGTGGTTCCTTCGAAGCTGTGCAGGATGATTTCGGTTCGCGCCTGAACGGAGGGGAGCGATGTGAGAGCGAAGATCGCTAGCAGAGACAGCTTGGCGAACACGGAGAGCGAAGATCGATCGCGCCCGCTGGCCGAGGTTGTAAGGCTTGAAAAGATAGCGGAAAAAGCATTTTTTCGTTCTCCTTGGAAGTGGAGTTTCGGCATCGGGGGTTACGTAAATTCTAAGACGCGCGGTGAGAATACCGGTTGCGCTCCATTCTCTTGTCAGGGCTTTGTAAATCTGTGTCAAGGTTCCCGGAAATCCCCGGCGGGCTTCGTTTCTCAAGGCCCAGCTAAGTCCTGATCTGCAGAACAATCGATGGAACTCAGCAAACGCTGGCCGGTGGAGATTGCTGCCTAAGGCTAAGCGTCAAAAAGAGCTTCCATATAATGGTTCATCCCAGGAACCTGAGGGCTAACTGTGAAAGAACTTCTGCTCGTTCTCAAATTCATCCCTCTCGGATTCAGTGCGCTTCTGCCCGTCATCAACCCTATCGGCTCGGCCGTCCTGTTTTTGTCCGTGGTCGGCAACGCTGACCCTCCGACGATGAAGGTACTCGCGCGAAGAATCGCCATCAGTACGATCTGGTTCCTCCTGATCGTGCAAATCGCGGGAGGCTACATCCTTCGCTTCTTTGGGATTTCTCTGCCCATCGTGCAAGTTGCCGGTGGTCTTGTACTCGCCATCATGGGGTGGGGTTGGCTAAACCAGCAAGAACCCGAACGCAAGGCTGCGACTCCGATCACAGCATCCTCCGAAAGCCTGCAAGACAAAATCTTCTATCCGCTCACGTTTCCCATCACGGCCGGCCCCGGAACCATCGTCGTGGCCCTAACCCTGGCGGCACACGCGTCCACGCCATCGCTGTTCTATTCGGCGCTCGCGCACCTCGGTTTACTTTTCGCGACGCTCCTGATCGGCATCGTCATTTACTTCAGCTACGCCTATGCGGATCTGATGACGGCCAAACTCTCGCCCTCCATTACTCAGGGCATTCTGCGCGTGATGTCCTTTATTCTGCTTTGCATCGGCGCTGAAATTATGTGGAATGGAATTCAGAACCTGCTGAAGAAGTAGCCTTGACTGCCGTTTTTCCCAGGGGTGATGAAGAATCTCGCTCCCGCTCATCCTTCCGTGCTCCATCACCAGCTGGCCACATCGATAAATTCCGCGCTGTCCGCCGCCCGAGCCATACCACGATCCGCATCGCTAGCCGCCCCCGCTGCCCGCGGAGCGAAGCGACGCTGCACTGAAGCTGTCCCTATCCCGGATATGTGAGCTTTCCGCAAGCGCGTTCTCTCCGTAGGTCAAGAGCAATCCCTGCCCAGGCGCCATCGCTCCTTCTCAGCGATTTCTCCTCCTTATAAGTGCTATCCTTTCGCGACGCTTTTTTTTCCCAGCGCGACGACTTATTTTCGCGCCCAGACGCATCCCAAGCGAGGTCGTTCCATGCGCATATTTTGGTGGACAAGTCTGCTGTTGGTTGTGCCCGCGGCCAGCGCACCCGCGCCGACGCCGGTGCTGCAAATGAATGTCGTTTACGTGTGCACGGATGGCCAAAGCTTCAAAGTTTTTTCCTGCAACAATGCCACCGGCGCCTGCGATTATCAAAACTACAAAAAGGGGCAGGCCTACCAGCGCGGCGAAGCGCTGCGCGTACAATTGGCCGCGTTGCTACCGGCAAAATGTCACGCCCAAACCCCGGCCGAAGCCCAAGCTGATCCGCACCGCGGCGAGATTCCGCCCGCGCCTTCTCCGTTCAAGGCGCGCACCAACGCCGGCGGCAACGCTTCCGCATCCCCGGCTGCCACGCTGAATTCGCAGCCCGGCGCCGGCGGCTTCAACGTGGGCGACACCGTGCGCGTTTTGGTCGACGGCTGGCAGGAAGGCAGAATCCTCGAGGTCCACGGCCGCTCCTACCTGGTGCACCTCCCCAACGGCATTAACGTTTCCAAAATGTGGCCCTACGAAATACACCGGCTCGGAAAGCTTACCGCCGAAGATCACGCCGCCGGACAATACGATCTCCACGATCGTGTGCAAGTGCTGGTCAACGGCAAGTGGATGGAGGGCGAAATCCGGGGGCAAAATAACGTAAACATGTACGACATCAAAGTCCCCGGCGTCGATACCGGCTTCGGCTCCGACATCGTGAACACCACCGCCGAAAATATTCGCATGTCGTCGACGCCTGCGCCTCCTCCTCCCGCGCAACGGGCGAATGGGCAAGCTCCCAAGCCCGGACTCACCAGTTGCGCCGGCAAGTACGAGGGCCGCTGGGAGCACGTCTCTGGCATGGGCGGCATGAAGGTCGTTTTCCGCTCCGGCAAGGCCACGATCACCGAAGGGCTGGGCGGTGAGATGCCCTTCGATTGCTTCACCGGCGAAGGCAAGGTCGTCTTCTACAAGGCCGGATCGTTCACGCCCTTTTCCTACGATTTCGACATCAATAACGACGGAACCCTGCAAACCCCGCTCGGAGCGATTAAGAAAATGGGTAACTGAGACAAGCGGCCAGTTGGATGCTACTCTTCTCCTTCGGAAATTCTTGTCCTTACGAAATTCTGGCAAGATTGCTCTGAAGCTGGAACGAAAGCGCCAGGTTTAGCCGCGAAGCGGCGCAGGAATGCAGCCCACGACGCAAGTCGTGGGTGGCAAGTGGGAAATGAGCCCGCCCCGAAGAGGGCGAAAGAAAAGTTCTCACGCATCCCCTCGACCAGCAGCCCGTGGAAAAATTCTTGCTTGTATTCTGTTTTGAAAGGGCTTCAAGCCGCGCCCGTGAGTCGCCCAAAATCGACTCGGCTTTAGACCACTGCGGAACGTTCGCCACGCGAAAGAGCTAGGGAAAAGGAGCGCCGCCCAACGACTTCCACACCATGCTGTGACATCTACCCTGGTCGACAGCTTCCTTGCGCGATCATGATCGAGGCCATGACGGTCCCCTGCCGCGCACCTCTTCGCCCTCGAACTCCTGTGTTTCGCGTATTTTGATATCTAACTGCGAAGAATTTCCCGCTGACTCGATGATTCCACTGAGGGGTGGGGATAGGGGATATAGGGGATAGGGGTATATCGCCGAGGGGGTGCGTATCCAAGCCAAACCACGAGGCTCCCGCCTCCACGCCAGACGCTATCCAAAATATGTTCGCCTCGGAAATTCACAAGCGTGGAACGTAATGAGGAGCGGTGACCGAAAGCTGCTGAAGGTAGGGCCAGCGAGAGGTTGAATCCGCACACGCTTCGATCGACGAATCCTTGAGGACTTCAAACTAACATGTATACTTGCTGCGCCTCAGCACCCCACACAATGCATCGTTCTGGCTGTCGAGGGTGCGCGTAGGTTCACGAGGCTTAGGAGATCATTGATGAGAAGAGCATTGCCGCTTCAATGCTGTTTGCTGGCTGCGATTGCGTTAACCGTGTTTTGCGTGCCGTCCTGGGCGCAAGGCAATCTTCGCACCGTGCTTTTCGTTAAGGTGAAGTTGGGTCAGGAAGGGAACTGGAAGGCCGCCGTCAAAGACTATGCCGCGACCGTGAAGAAGGCGGGCTCGGAGCAGGGGTTCACAGTCTGGGAGTCTGAGAGTGGGCCCGACCTGCATGCGGTGGTGTGGTATTCGACGAAGTGGAAGGAGATGGGCGAGCAGAACCCGAAGCTGAAGCCGGTCGAGGCTGACATGGCGAGACTCTTTCAGCGCCTCGACGGAGTGACCGACAGCCTCGAGACCTGGATCGACGAGATGCAGCCCGAGTTCATGATTCAATCGAAGGAAGTCCCGGCGATGGTCCGCGTGGGGCGGACGAAGGTGGTGTCCGGGAAGATGGATGACCTGAAAGCTATGTTCCGCGACACGATCGTGCCGGCGATCAAGAAAGGCGGCGCCACCGATTACGGCGTTGCCGTGGCGCGGTACGGCACACCTTCGAACGAAATTCACAGCTATCTTGGCCTCAGCGGCTGGGGAGATCTGGATGGTCCGATTGGAAGTGAAAAAGGCATGAGCGCCGCAGAATACAAGGCGTTTCAGGCCAAGTTGGCTCCTCTGATTGAGAGCACGGAATGGAGCATCTGGAAGTACGAGCCAGAGCTAAGCTACGTGGTCGCGTCCAAGTAGGGATTTTGGTGGTTGGGATGATCAGAAACCGTGATGCCCACGCTTCAGAATCTCGAGGCGTGGGCCTTGACTTTTGACCGTTCGCATGTGGGGGCATCGGCCTGGGCTGTCCCCCTCGCGAAACGCCGCCAGTGCTTATCGCGACTTGGTTTCAGTAGGATGGGGCCACGCAATTTGAATCACTATGGTGGTGACCAAAGTCAGCAGAAAGCTGGCCATTTGTGGATGGCCGGACCACATTATTCGCCCCAGGCCGAGCGCCCATGAGCTCAAACCGACAGCGCTTCCGATAGCAGAAGCGATCCATGACACTTTCAGCGTTTTCATCCTATCCTCAATGTTGTTACGAACGGAGAATCGGTTTCGTTCCTGTCGATTGCGCTTTTTGTGTGGCCTGTCAGTCGACCGCAAATAGAATAGCGCCGAAAAACGATGTTAGCGTAATCGTGAATCGATCTGGGCAGCGACTCGATTCTGTGTGGCATTGGCGGTTAAAAGAAAAAATTGAGTTTAGATGACGAATCGATCTGGTCTTCGCATCCTGGCATGCATTTTCGGGATTACGCTCGCGGGCGGCGGAGCGGCGACTTCGGTCACCTCGGCGGAGCATTGTGGCGCCTTCGATTCTTTTCGATGAACTGGAAGTGAAGCGAGCCAACATCAACAAAGACAAGCTGCCCGAGTATCCCCCTCCCGCAATCGGCAACTAAGAAAGCATCCATGCATCCCGGATGTCAGTTTCACAGGCCCGTTCTTGTCAGCCGCTGGCGGGTGTTTCCGAGTCCGACGCCACAATCACCAAGCCGAGTGATGTCCATCACATCCAGCTTTTTCACCACCGCTTAAGCTTTCGGGGTATTGGCAGTAGAAGTTCAGGCTGACCGCTTAAGGTGATTCATGGCTACTACGCTCGCGCCGGCCAGGATGCCGGTTAAGACACCGCCGGCCAAGGCGCCGGCTCCTCCGCAAGTGAATGCATTTGCAACCGCGGCCTTCATTATTATTGCGGCCATCGCCGCCATCGTCGTTCTGAGAATCCCGGCGTTGTCGGCGCCGTGGGCGCAGGGCTATGACCCGACCGGCCACTGGTGGCTTTCGACCATGCTGGCAGCGGTGCCGATTATTGTGCTGCTAGGCAGCCTGGCGTTGGGACACGTGAAGGCGCACTACGCGGCGCTGGCCGGGCTGGGAGCGGCCTTGCTCACCGCCATTTTCGGCTTCCACATGCCGGCGCGGCTGGCGGGGGCGACCGCGGTCTATGGCGCGGGTTACGGTTTGTTTCCCATCGGTTGGATCGTTCTGAATGTCATCTTCATGTACCAGCTTACGGTCGAGGCAGGGCAATTCAATATCCTGCAACACAGCTTGACCGGGATTACGCAGGATCGACGCTTGCAGCTGTTGCTCATCGCTTTTTGTTTTGGCGCGTTCTTTGAAGGCGCTGCGGGCTTTGGCACGCCCGTGGCCGTGACTGCCGCTCTGCTGATTGGGCTTGGCTTCAAGCCGCTGCAGGCCTCCGGGTTATCGCTGATTGCGAACACCGCGCCGGTGGCCTTCGGCGCGCTGGGCACGCCGATTATCGCTCTGGCGAAAGTAACCGGATTCAGCGAGCTCACGCTGGGCGCGATGGCGGGGCGCATCCTGACGCCGTTCTGCATCCTGGTGCCGTTCTGGCTGGTGTGCGCATTTGCCGGTTGGGGCGCGATGGTCGAGGTGTGGCCGGCTCTGCTGGTGGCGGGCGTTTCTTTTGCGGTGCCGCAGTTGCTGATGTCCAATCTGCATGGGCCCTGGGTGGTCAATATTGTGGCCTCGGTGGTTTCGATGGCCTGCTTGATCGGCTTTCTGTTCATCTGGCATCCCAAGCGGGTGTGGACATTTGACGGAGAAGCGAGCAAGACGAATCACCGCGCCGATCACGGCTTTTCGCGCTCGCAGATCACCCGGGCGTGGGTGCCGTGGATCATCCTGAGCGTGATTGTATTTTTGTGGGGAACGCAGACCGGCAAGAACTTCATGAACGCGCCGGAGAAGACATTCACGTCGCTGGCGAGTTGGAAAACTCCCCCGAGCAAGATTACGAACCCGCAGTTTCCGGTTACTCCCCTGAACAATCTTGTGTTGCGCGTGCAGCCGGTGGTTCCAAAGCCGACCAAGGAAGGCGCGGTCTTCGGATTGAATTGGCTGAGCGCAACGGGTACGGGAATTTTGCTCGCCGGCATTTTGTCTGGGCTGGTGATGGGACTCAGCTTCCGCAAGATCTTTTCGGTTTACGGGCGAACCCTGGTTAAAGTGCGTTTCTCGCTATTGACGATTGGCGCCATGCTGGCAATCGGGATGTTGACTCGCTACTCCGGGCTGGACGCGACCATGGGGCTGGCCTTCGCGCGCACCGGCCATCTTTATCCCTTCTTCGGAACGCTGCTGGGCTGGCTGGGCGTGGCTTTGACGGGGTCCGATACTTCCTCGAATGTGCTCTTCGGCAGCCTGCAAAAAATTTCGGCGCAGCAGGTGAATGTCTCTCCGGCTTTGATGGCTGCGGCCAACACTACCGGTGGCGTTATGGGCAAAATGATCGACGCCCAAAGCATCGTGGTCGCCAGCACCGCGACGCAGTGGTATGGCCACGAAGGAGACATCCTGCGCTACGTCTTCTGGCACAGCATTGCGCTGGCATCGCTGGTTGGCGTTTTCGTGTTTCTTATCGCCTATGTGTATCCGTTCACGCGGATTGTCGTGCACTGAGGGTGCAGCCGGATTGAGGAGGCGTGACCTATGGATGCCGTGTTTGAAACTTTCAAAGTCCGAGCCGAAGCGGTGAACGCCGAAGTTCACCGCTTCCCTCAGAAGGATGAGGCGCTCGCCTTCATCGTCAAGTTCCTGAATGACGCTGGAGTGCGCGATGCGCCTGAGGCTTATGCGGTATGGGCCGCGTGTCCCTTTCTGGATGGCTTCGATCGACGGCAGATTTCCACGCAGGTGCCAGGTTTGACCTTCGACGTAAATCGCGAAGTCTCGGCGCAGGCGAAAGTCGGAATTAGCCAGCTCGACTGGGCCATCGCGAATACCGGAACGCTGATGCAGGACGCCGCGCCGGTGGATCGCCGGCTGGTTTCGACTCTACCCCTGATCCATATTGCTCTGGTGCGGAGCGATCGAATCGTGCCCGACCTGCCTGCGGCGTTGACCAAGATTCGGCCGACGCACACCAATTACATTTCTTTTATCACCGGGCCTAGCCGGACCGCGGACATCGAACGTGTGCTGACGATCGGCGTACACGGCCCGGAAAAGCTCGTGATTGTCTTTTACGATTCGTCTGCCGATGTGCCGGAAAGCGTGCACTGATGGAAACGAAATTTCGGGAGTCCATCGTCAATGCGGTCCACAACCCCAATCTTACCGGGGCTCTGGGACGTTTCTCCGAGGCCTATCGCACCAGCCGCGCGAAAGCTTATGAGGGTTACGACTTCGAAGCGCTCCGGACGCAGATTGCGGAGCGAAAATCTTACGCGGCATCGCATCTCGACGAACTTGCCGACCTTTTTACCCGCAACGCGGAAGCCCGCGGGACCAAGGTATTCCGCACCAACGACCCCGCCAAGGTACGCGAGTATGTGTCGAACCTGGCGCGCGGGAATGGCGTGAAGCGCGTGGTCAAATCGAAGTCGATGGCCTCGGAGGAGATTCATCTCAATCAGCATCTAGAGGCCGCCGGCATCGACGTGGGCGAGACCGATCTGGGCGAGTGGATCATTCAACTGGCGGGGCAGACGCCGTCGCACATGGTGATGCCGGCGATCCACATGACCAAGGAAGAAGTGGCCACGGTTTTCAATGAGCGGGTCGAAGAAGGGCAGAAGCCGGATATTCCGAAGCTCGTGAAATTTGCGCGCGGGAAACTGCGCGACAAATTTCTCGCGGCCGACATGGGCATCTCCGGTGCGAATATCGCGGTCGCCGAGACCGGAACGCTCGTCATTGTCACGAACGAAGGCAATGCGCGGCTGGTGACCACGCTGCCGAAAATCCACGTGGCCATCGTTGGCCTCGAAAAATTGATGGAGACATTTGACGACGTGGTTCCCGTTCTGACCGCGCTGCCTAAGAGCGCCACGGCGCAGTTGATGACGAGTTACGTAACTATGATCAGCGGGCCGGTGCCCAATACCGATGGAACACCGAAGCAACTGCACGTGATTTTGATGGACAACCGGCGCACCGAGATGTCGCAGGATCCCAAGTTCAAGCAGGCCATGCAGTGCATACGCTGCGCGTCGTGCCTGAATGTTTGCCCGGTGTTCCGCCTGGTGGGCGGGCACGTGTTCGGCAAGATTTATACCGGCGGCATCGGCACGATTCTTACGGCATGGTTCGATGCCCTCAAATCGTCGGACGATATTCAGAGCCTGTGCATCCAGTGCGGCAATTGCGTGGAGGTTTGTCCGGGAAAGATCGATATTCCAGGATTGATTCTCGAATTGCGGCGGCGGCTCGCGGTGGAAAACGGTCAGCCGCTGGCGCAGAAGGCGATCTTCTCGGTGGTGAATAACCGCAAGCTGTTCCACTCCATGCTGCGCGCGGCGTATGTAATGCAGAAGCCGGTGCAGAAGGGCAACTTCATTCGCCACCTGCCGTTCTTTCTTTCCGAGATGACGGAGTTTCGCAGCCTGCCTGCCATCGCGGAAGCTCCGCTGCGCGACACCATCAAGAAAATCCAGCAGCCGGCTTGCCGGGAAAAAATCGCATTCTATTCCGGATGCCTGATCGATTTTGCCTACCCGGAGATGGGCGAATCGCTGGTGAAGATCATGAACAAAGCCGGCATCGAGGTGATATTCCCCGAAGGCCAGACTTGTTGCGGCGCGCCCGCGCGCTACAGCGGCGCCTACGAAGTCGCGGCGAAGAACGCGAGCGACAACATCGATGCGCTCCTCGCCGATGACGTCACTCACGTAGTCTCGGCATGCCCCACCTGTACGGTGGCGTTGAAACATGAGTTTATCGCCACGTTCGAAAGCCTGGGGCAGACCGATGCCCTGCCGCGGGCGCGGCAGTTGGCCGAGAAGGTGATCGACTTTTCCAGCCTGGTCAAGAAGCTGGTGGACGCCGGCCGCTTGAAATTTAAAGATGGTCAGCGATTGGGAAAGATCACTTATCACGACTCCTGCCATTTGAAGCGCACGCTGCACGCCAGCCAGCAGCCGCGGCAACTGCTGACTCAAGCTGGCTACGAAATCGCCGAGATGTACGAAGCCGATATGTGCTGCGGCATGGGCGGTTCGTATTCTTTGAAGCTGCCGGAGATTTCGGCGCCCATTCTCGAGCGCAAGCTGGTCAACATCATGAACACCGGCGCGCCGGTTGCGGTGATGGATTGTCCCGGTTGCGTGATGCAGATTCGCGGCGGCTTGGATAAGCAGAATTCCAGCATCAAAGTGGAGCATACCGTGCAGCGTCTGGCTGACGAATTGGAATAAAGCAGCGGCTTGGAAGGCGCATTGTGTTTTAGCCACGGCTTTCGAACCTGTTATGAAACTGGTGCCTTCCGCTGAGGCGGACTCGGTGCGTAGCCCTCCGATTCCCGGCGCTGCCATGCCGGGCTTCCCCATGAGGCCACTTCGTGGCTGTCGCAGGATCTCCCAGCGCTCTTCACAGCCGCCTGAAGCGAATCTGAAAAAATATTAACCTTCCTTTCATCACTGAGTAATAAGGCGCTCCTACAATTCCAAGTCATTCTGGCGAAAAGGTTTTTCTAGATCTTGGGCGTCCGCGCTGAGGGCGTTTGCGCTTGGCACAGCCGTCATGGGGGTTGTGTTCAAAAGAGCGGCAACTATGAAACCGGAGCATTCATCTCTCATTGTTTATTTCTTGCTTAGAATGCCGCTCGCACTGGCAATCTTCTGTTTGGTGGCAACGTTGGCGTCCGCTCAAAGCGGACATGGAATCATTACCGGCAGCGCCACGGACAGGGAAGGCGCGGTGCTGCAGGGCGCGCAGGTGAAGATACAACCGGGTGAGATCACTGTGGCCACCGATGGCCAGGGCGAGTTTACCGTGCCGGGCCTGGCTCCGGGCGCTTACACGGTCACGATTTCTTACATCGGCTTTTCGACTTTCACGCAGCAGGTGAAGGTTACGGCGGGGCAGGCAAGCCAGCTTGTGGCCAAGATGGCGGTCTCAGCTCGTAGCGAGGAAGTGACGGTGACCGCGGAGCGCCCGCATGGCGAGGCAGAGGCCCTGAACCGGCAGAGGACTTCGGACGACATTCTGCAGGTGCTGCCTTCTGATGTGATCACGAGTCTTCCTAACGCGAACATCGCCGACGCGGTGGGCCGGCTACCCAGCGTAACTTTGGAGCGCGACGAGGGCGAGGGCAAGTACGTTCAGATTCGCGGGACCGAGCCGCGATTGAATAACACCACCATCGATGGAGTCAACGTGCCTTCGCCGGAGGCTGGGGTGAGACAGGTGAAGCTGGATACGATCCCGGCGGATATCGTGGAGTCAGTGGAAGTCAGCAAAACGCTGTCTGCCAATCAGGATGGGGATGCGATTGGCGGGACCGTGAATCTGGTGACCAAGACTGCGGGCGATTTGCCAACACTCGTGTTGGAGGGAATTGGGGGCTTCACTCCGATTTTGAATACTCGTTGGATCGATCAAGCCAATGGAACCATCGGACAGCGTTTTGGTGCGGCTAAGCGCTTGGGGGCGCTCTTTTCCGGAAGTTACGATTATAACGGGCGCGGCATCAACGACATTGAACCTAGTCCCACGCTTAGCTCCGAACTTCCTCTTTACGACAGCATCGACCTGCGGGAATACCGGTACAAGCGCACGCGCTACGGCTTTGGCGGTTCGCTGGATTACAAGTTAAGAGAAGGTTCGGGGGTTTACCTGCATTATTTCTACTCCGACTTTAAAGACTACGGGGACAAGTGGGTCTACACGTTGAATAACGGAGGAGCTCCAGCATTTTCAAACTCGAGTCGCTTGCCCGACTATGGCATCGGCAATCTGGCCCTTGGCGGCAAACACGTCTTTACTAATTCTTGGCTAAGTTGGGAGGCGTCGGTGTCGCGAGCGCGGCAAACGGCGGCGGCGGGTAACCCTGGAGACGACTTTCAACCGAATCCCGGCAGCGCTCTGAGCAATCTTACTTCCTGTACCAGTCTGCCGAGCCCAGATATCCACCTGCCGAAATGGTCTCCCTCTTGCTTTGGATCGCCCACGTTTGATCCCAGCCAGTGGAGCCTCTTAGATCTCAGCCTTACGTCCGGGAACACATCGCAGGTCAACTTGCAGGGAGCCGTGTCGTATGCGAGAAACTACCACGTGGCCAAGCATTTTTCGACCTTCGAATTCGGTTTCAAGGTGCGGAACGCGCACAAGGGGCAGGATGCCTATTCACCTACCTACGACCAGCTCGCTCTTAGTCAGCCGCCTCCGCCCTGTACCGCATCTAACCAGGCAAACTGCACGCCCCTGATGACCCAGTTTCTAACCGGACTTTCAGATCCTAACTACTATTTCAAAGCGTATACGATTGGCCCGTTCACCTCGTTTGGCAAGATCACAGGCGATCTGAATAACCTCCTGAGTCAAGGAATACTCACTTACGACAACAGCATGACTCGCATTAATTCCGACGCCAGCAACTATGACCTCACCGAGCGCATCTCCGCCGGATACGCCATGAACACGATCGAGTTCGGCCGCTTCCGCCTGCAGACTGGCCTGCGCATTGAAGCCACGCAACTGGACACGCGCGGCTATATCGTGACTAACGATGCATCTGGAAATTACATTTCGACCGCGCCGGCGATTGCCAGCAACTGGTACTGGGACCCGATGCCGAGCGTCCAGTTGCGCTACCGCATCACCGACGACTCCGACATCCGCGCAGTTTACGGCAGGGGAATTTCGCGGCCCGATCCTTACGATACGATTCCCTATGTCACGCTGGATCAGTCGGGAAGTCCGCCCAACGTCAGCGTAGGGAACGCCAATCTCAAGCCTGAACATGCCAATAGCTATGACGTGTTGTATGAACATTACTTGAAGCCGTTCGGCGAGATTCAGGCGGGTTTTTTCTACAAGCAGCTGAGCGCTCCCATTTATTACATCGATAATCCAAACCTCAGCCCCGGAGATCCTTACTACAACACTTATCCGAAAGATCATTTGGATTACATCATCAACGGAGTGAACGCGAAGCTATACGGCATGGAGGCCGCCTACATTCAGCACCTCGGCTTTTTGCCGGGAGGACTGAACGGCTTCGGGATCTCGGCAAACATCAGCTGGACTGGGTCAAGCGCGGGCACACTGCCGCTGCGCAACGACGATCCATCATTGCAGCGCCAAGCCCCGGTGACTTGGAATCTTAGCCCGACTTACGATAAGGGCCGGTTCTCGGCGCGTCTGGGCGCCACCTATAACAGCAAGAGTATTTTTCAATATCAGTGGGAGCAGTGCACTGCGGCGGCTGCCGCGGGCGCCGGTTGCGAGGACCCCTCTAGTCTCGGCCCCAAGGGACCTGCGGGTGACATTTATCTGCTGCCGCACTTGCAGCTTGACGCGCAAGCCAGCTATCGCGTGCAGAAGAGTCTTACTGTGCTGGTGCAGGGTCTGAATTTGACCGATGAAGTTTTCGGGTTTTACAACGGGAGTCCGTGGTATGTCATCCAGCGGGAATACTACCGGCCAACGTATTCTTTTGGCTTGCGGTGGGAGCCTCGCCGGGAGAATTAAGTAAGCGCCGGCTCACAGAGAGCGAACGAGCATCCGTCATCGCCTCAGGGCTAGAGCCCTCGTCTACGCGAATCGCTCCCATTTGCAAAAAAACGGATGCGTCGTGCAAGCTGATAGGCGTGCCCGAACTTCCCGATATTGCGGCCTACATCAGCGCGCTGGAGCCTCGCGTCGTCGGCCAACCTTTGGAGCACATTCGGCTGGCAAGCGCTTTTCTGCTGCGCACCGTGCAGCCACCGATTACGAGCGTGGAGGGGTGCATCGTCCGCGAACTGCGGCGGATTGGGAAGCGCATCGTGTTTGGCTTCGATGACAATCTCTGGCTCGCTCTTCATTTAATGATCGCCGGGCGTTTGCACTGGAAGGCTGCGGGCGCGAAGCTGGCGGGGCGTAACAATCTGGCGGCGTTCGATTTTCCCGACGGATCGCTGGTGCTGACCGAAGCCGGCAGCAAGCGGCGCGCGTCGTTGCATGTGCTCGCGGGCGAGGAGGTTTTACGCTCTATCGACGCCGGAGGGATCGATGTGTTCTCGAGCGATCTCGATTTGTTTCGTTCCACGCTAGCGGCTGAAAATCACACTTTAAAGCGGGCGCTCACCGATCCGCGCTTGCTCAGTGGAATCGGCAACGCGTATTCGGATGAAATCCTTCACGCCGCGCAACTCTCGCCGATTGCCCTTACGCAAAAACTGCAACCGCCGGAGTGGGAGAGACTCTTCGCTGCCACACGGCAAACGCTTGAGCTTTGGATCGCACGACTCGGCGCCGAGGCAAAAACCAAATTCCCTGAAAAGGTTACGGCTTTTCGCCCGGAGATGGCGGTTCACGGGCGCTATGGTGAGCCGTGTCCGCGCTGCGGCGAGAAGGTTTTGCGAATTCGTTATGCCGACAAGGAAACGAATTACTGCGCGCGCTGCCAGACCGGCGGCAAGGTTCTGGCGGACCGCAGCCTGTCGCGGTTGTTGGGATCGGACTGGCCGCGCACGTTGGACGAACTGGAAGCGCTGAAGCCGCGTTAAGAAAGGCTTCGTAGTTCGTCGACCTACTGAAATTCGAGCACCACGATTTCGGGATTCGACCCGAGGCGCAGCGGCGGTCCCCAGGTCCCCGCGCCGCTGGAGGTGAATACTTGCATGTTGCCGACCCGGCTCAGGCCGTAGACGAACTGCCGATACATGCGACGCGCCATCCAACTCCAGGGAATAAATTGGCCGAGATGAGTGTGGCCGGAGAGTTGCAGCGAGACGCCGGCGGCCTCGGCGATCTCCGGATGGTCGGGGGCGTGGGTTAAGAGAATGCTGGCGCGGCCACGATCCAGGGCAATAGCGCGCAGCACGGAGGCAAAGTGGCCGTCCTGCGCGGCGTTGCGATAGGGTACGCCGATGATCTGCAGGCCATCGACCTCAACTTTTTCGTTGCTAAGCACGCGCACGCCGGAGGCCGAGATGGCGTGCAGGTACTTGCTGTCGTCGCCAAATTGCTCGTGATTGCCGGCGACGAAATATACGCCGTGCGGCGCGGTGAGTTGGCTCAGCGGCGCGGCTGCTTGCTTGGCATCGATGGCAGTGCCGTCGTAGAGATCTCCTGCGATGAAAATCGCGTCTGGTTCTTCGCGCAAAATCTTGGCCACCATGCGGCGCAGGAAAGTGCCGTTGCGCACGTGGCCCAGGTGGATGTCGCTGATCAGGGCGGCGGTGCGGCCGCGCCAGGCTTCCGGCAGGTTGGCGAGTCGAACTGTGGTGCGAGTGATTCGAGTCCAGCTGGCGTTGAAAACGCCGTAGATTCCGGCCGCGGTTGCGACCGCGAAAAGTATTTCCACCAGCCGATGGAAATTAAACTCCAAACCACCGATGCGCGCGATGGTGAGAATAATCCACGCCGAAACGGCCGCGACGAACAGGAAGCTCAGCAGTCCCAGCCAGACCGCAGCGGCACGATAGAATGCGCGCAGAACCGGGTTGGTGTAGCGAAAGGCGAACACGGAGGCGGCCACGAAGCTCACCGATAGAAAGCCGACGGCCAGTCTCAGCCAGAGTGTGCCATGAATGTTGCCCTCGGGCGAAAATGTCCACGTCTTATAAAGAAGATAGTGCGTCAACAAAAGAACAGATTGAATCGTCAGGATGAAACCGATCAGGCGTTTCGCTCGCATGAACCATTAGATTCACCAACTCGCACTTCGGATTGCGCTAAAAACGGGCGCGGTTGACATTGGAATTTGCTAATCCGCCGAGGCAGGGATGACGGCGAGGCCTTCCTCCCGCAATTTCTGGTTGAGCTTCTGCAAGTTCACTTCTTTCAATCGCTTCCAGTCGGCGATTCCGGCTCTTACGCGCTGGCTCGATTCCTGATAAAGCGCGAGCACTTGCGACGGAATGGGGCGATTTCCGCCCTCCACAACATGCAAAGCCGAAGCCAGATCGCTGTAAGCGTCTTGCAGACCGGGAATCTTTTCGGGGGACAACTCGTTCTTGCCGACAATTCTGGCGATTTGCGCCTGCGCGTCTTGCAGGGACGCCTTGAACGCGGAGCTTTTCTCGTCAAGCTTCTGCAAAACCTCGTCTAATTTAGCCTGAGCGGACACCATCTCGGCGAGACTGCTGCGGGCATCGATGGTCTCGGCGAATATTTGTTGGGCGAGTTGCCACTGCTGCTGCAGGATCTCGGGAGTTGCGGACGAGCGCGGGTCCATGACGACTTTGAGGGGCTGGGACTGGGTTTCGCCGTCGACCGTGATACGAATCTGGTAAATTCCCGGAACAACTTCAGGGCCGCGGGGATTCTGGAAGGCAGAGTTGTCGTCCGCGCTTGGGCCTCCGGAACTGCGCCAAGAGAGGTCCCAAAGAAAGCGATGCAGGCCCGGAGTTCTCTCGAGGGTCTCGGGCTTGGGAAGCCAGCGCTCAGCCACAGGAAGTGGCTGGTTTTTTTCGGAATGTTGTCCGGCGGAGGAGAAGGCGTGGACTACTTTCTGTTGTGAGTCGAAAATCTCCAGCTTGATGTTGTGAGCTGACGACTTAAGAAAATAATCGATCACCGCTCCAGTGGGAGGATTTTCGGCCGTAGGTTCTTCCGGCGGAATCGGTGTGCCGGGAAAAGAGTCATTATCGATGCGAATTGCGGTTGCGGGGTGGTAGAGAAAGAACGACTTGGCCTGAGCGGCGTCGGCGGCCTGGCGGAGCGGAGTGATGTTGTCGAGAATCCAGAAGGAGCGGCCGTGGGTGGCGACGATCAGGTCCTCGCCATGGATCACGAGATCGCGGATGGAGGCGACTGGGAGATTGAGTTGCAACGGCTGCCAGTGGTCGCCGTCGTCGAAGGATAGGTAAACGCCGTTTTCGGTTCCGGCGAAGAGCAGATGTTTTTTCTCTGGGTCCTCGCGAACGGCGCGCAGAAAAGAGTTCGCGGCGATGCCACCGATGATCGCTTGCCAGGTCGCGCCGTAGTCGCGGGTCCGATAAAGATAGGCAGCGCGGTCATCGAGGCGGCTGCGATCCACAGCGGCATAGGCGACTGCGGGATCGAAGTGCGAGGCCTCAATCGATGAAATCTTGCTCCAGGAAGTGAGGTCGGGAGGAGTTACCTCCTTCCAGTTTTTTCCGCCATCGCGGGTGAGATGAATTAATCCGGTGTCGCTACCGGCCCAGATCAGATCGCGATTGAGTGGCGACGGCGCGATGGCGAAGACCACCCCATAGCCTCGTTGCTTCGCGTTCTCAATTGTGGGGGGCCCTGGTGGCTGCGTCTTGCCTGCAGTCGACTGATCGGCTCCGGTCAGGTCGGGGCTGATGGTCTCCCAGTGCAATCCAGCGTCGACGGTCTTCATCACGAATTGGGTTCCAAAGTAAAGCGTATTAGGGTCGGCGGGCGAGAAGAGCAGAGGCGGGGTCCAGGGAGCGCGATATTTTCGTTGCACGATATCGGAGCCGAAGGTTTGCACCGGCCACGGACTGATATTTTGGCTAAGGCTCGTCCGGCGGTCGAAGCGGCTGACGTCGCCGTAGGCTCCACTGAGATACATGATGTTGGGATCTTTGGGGTCGGGGGCCATGTATCCGCTCTCGCTCTCGCCGGAAGGGAACCAGTCGCGCGGAGTGATCTGGGCGTGGTCGGTGCGGCTCAGGACCGCCGCGCTGCCGCTATCCTGCTGCGTGCCGTAAACGACATAGGGAAACTGATTGTCAGTGATCACGTGATAGAGCTGGGCGGTGGGCTGGTTGTACCAGGAACTCCAGGTCTGGCCACGATTCAGGCTGATGGTTGTGCCCTGATCGGTTCCGAGGACCATGCTCGATGAATTTTTGGGGTCGATCCAAAGCTGGTGATAATCGTCTCCGCCAGGAGCGCCGCGCACGATTGAGATGGTCTTGCCTCCGTCGTCGGAGCGATAGAGCGCGACGTTGGGTATATAAATCACGTCGCGATTTTGCGGGTCGATGGTGATGCGGTTGAAATACCAGGCGCGGCTGGTGAGGCGAGGGTCGGCGTTTTCCAAGGCCCACGTGTCGCCTCCGTCGTCGGAGCGATAAAGACCGGACTGTTTTGTCGGGTTCAACTTGGCTTCGATCAACGCATAGACACGCTTGCCGTCGGGAGCAACGTCGATGCCGGTGCGTCCCCAATCGCCCGTGGGCAGGCCGTTGCCGTTGATGCGCGACCAGGTTTTGCCGGCGTCGCGAGATCGAAAAAGTCCGCCGCCGGGTCCGTCGATGGGCGCATAGGTGCTCCAGGGCGGACGATGCGTGTGCCATGTGCCGGCAAAAAGCAGCTGCGGATTACTGGCGCAGATTGCTAGATCTGAAACGCCGATTTCTGGTCCCTGATCGAGAACCTTGGTCCAGTGCTCGCCGCCATCGACTGATTTGAAAACGCCGCGTTGTTCATTGGGCGCATAGGCATGGCCGAGTGCTCCGACGTAGACGATGTTTCCATTCTGCGGATCGATGACGATGCGGCTGATCTGGCGGGTATCCTCGAGGCCAATGTGGGTCCAAGTCGAGCCGGCATCCGGGGATTTATAAACGCCGTTGCCGGAAGATAAATCCGAGCGAATGTCGGACTCGCCCGTACCGGCATAGATAATGTTGGGATCGGAGGGGGCAATGGCAAGGGCACCGATGGAGGCGACGGGTTGGTTATCGAAAATGGGGCGCCAGACCATGCCGGCGTCGCTGGTCTTCCAGATGCCACCTTCGACCGAACCAAAGTAAAACGTGGTGGAGTCGCCGGGCACTCCCGCGACCGCCACCACGCGGCCTCCGCGGAAAGGGCCGATTAATCGCCACTTGAGGCCACTTAGCAGTTCGGGCGAGAGCGACTGGGCGAGGGCTGACTGGGCCAGCAGTAGAAGAAAGAGCGCAAAAATATTGCGATAGAAAATCAATCGACATTTGAGCAAGAGGCGGCTCCTCGATGGATAGTCAGTGTACTGGAAGAGTTGCGTCCTTGGAATGGTAGCGGCAGATTCCAATCACGCGGTTGACAATTTTCTTCCATCCCCCTACCTTTCCGGGGGACGGTTGTAGAACCTGGAGGTCCGTATGCGAGTCGGAGTTTTTACTCCGTTGCTTTCGCAGTTGCCGCTGGCGGCGGTGCTGAAGAAGCTCAAGGGGCTGCAGATCGAGACGGTCGAACTGGGCACGGGGAATTATCCCGGCGATGCGCACTGCAAGATGGCGATGCTGGAGGATGCGTCGGCGCTTGCCGAGTTCAAAAAGATTATCGCGGACCATGGCGCCAGCATCAGCGCGTTGAGTTGTCATGGCAATGCGTTACATCCTGACAGAGACTTCGCGAAAAAGCATCGCGAGGTAAGCCGCAAGACGATTTTGCTGGCCGAGAAACTGGGCATCTCTGTGGTGGTTGATTTTTCGGGATGTCCCGGAGATGCCCCGCAGGCTACCGCTCCGAATTGGGTCACTTGCCCTTGGCCTCCCGATTACTTGAAAGTGCTGGACTGGCAATGGAACGAAGTCGTCGCGCCTTACTGGATCGAGCATGCGAAGTTTGCCGCAGATCATGGAGTGAAGATCGCCATCGAAATGCACCCAGGATTTGTGGTTTATAGCCCAGAGACGATGCTGCGGCTGCGCTCGATCGCCGGTCCCAGCGTGGGATGCAACTTCGATCCCAGCCATCTTTTCTGGCAGAGCATCGATCCCATTGCCGCGGTGCGTTTGTTGAAGGACGCGATTTTTCATGTGCACGCCAAAGATACGCAAATCTATTCGGCAAATTTGGTGCGAACGGGAGTACTTGATACCAAGCCCTACACGGAAGAGCGCGAACGGGGATGGATCTTCCGCACCTGCGGGTATGGCCATGGGGCCGAGTGGTGGGGCGAATTTATTTCCACGTTGCGGATGTTTGATTATGACAACGTGCTCTCGATTGAGCACGAAGACAGTTTGCTTTCGCCGGAAGAGGGATTGACCAAGGCCGCGAGCTTTCTGAATGGCATTGTGATCCGTGAGCAGCCGGGGGCGGCGTGGTGGGTGTAGCGTTTTCTCGGATAGGAAAACATGAAAACCATCAAGACTGCGATTTTCGGAACTGGATTCATGGGGCGCGTGCATCTTGAAGGGGTGCGGCGCGTGGAGTCGGTGGAGGCCGCTGCGATTGTCGGCAGAAATGCGGAGGCCGCGCGGCGACTGGGCGAGGGATTTTCGGTCGCGAAGATTGCGGCCGATTATCACGAGGTGCTGCGCGACCCGGCGATCGATGCGGTTCACATCTGCACGCCGAACGCGCAACATTTTTCCATGGCCAAGGAGGCCATCGAGGCGGGCAAGCATGTGCTGTGCGAGAAGCCGCTGGCAACGAGCGTGGCTGAGGGCGAAGAGTTGGTGGCGCTGGCGGCGCGCAAGGGAGTGCGAAATTGCGTGTGCCACAATCTGCGCTACTATCCGATGGTGCAGCAGATGCGCGCCATACGCGAGGCCGGCGGTTTGGGCGAGATTATGGTAGCGCAAGGAACTTATTTTCAGGACTGGCTGCTCTTCGACACGGATTGGAACTGGCGCGTGGATGCCAGGGCCGGCGGGCCTTCGCGCTGCATGGCCGATATTGGCTCGCATTGGTTCGATATGGCCGAGCACGTTACCGGGCTGCGCGTGAGTTCGCTGTGCGCCGACCTGCAGACATTTCATAAGACGAGGAAGCAGCCGAAGAAGGCAGTGGAGACCTTTGCCAATAAGATGCTCAGCGCGGAAGATTACGCTGAAAGTGCGGTGGATACAGAGGACTTCGGCGCGGTGATTTTTCGCATGGGCGCGCGGGCGCGCGGTTGCGCTGCAGCCAGCCAGGTTTCCGCCGGACGCAAGAACCGGCTGGGCATGGAGATTTACGGCACGCGCGCTTCGTTGGCGTGGAGCCAGGAGCGTCCGGACGAGCTTTGGATTGGGCAGCGGGATAGCGCCAATCATCTCATGATTAAGGATCCGTCATTGTTAAAGCCTTCGGCGCGCGGCTTCGCCGATCTTCCCGGCGGGCACAGCGAAGGTTACGACGATACGTTCAAGCAAGTCTTTCGGCGCTTTTATGCCTCGATCGCGGGCGGCGCGATAGAGTATCCGCAGTTCAGCGATGGGCTGCGGCAATTGAAAATTCTTGACTGCGTGCTGAAGAGCCACGGCAGGCGTGGCTGGGTGGAGGTTCCCGCGGTTTAAATCGGAAGTGGAAAGGAACGCGTGCTGATTCTCGCTTCGATTATCGCGATTTTTATTTACGGCATGATCGCCGCCATGCTGGGCACGATTCTGCCGGAGCTTTCTACTCGCTTTCAACTTTCTCCCAGCCAGAATGGGACGATTGCTTTCGCGCAAGCGCTGGGGCTCATCATCGCTTCGCTATGCGCTGGGCCGCTGATCGATAACGAGGGCAAGAAGCTGGGCATCGCTCTGGGGTTGGGGTTGATTTCGATTGCGCTGTTTGCGCTGCCGCGTTCACCGGGGTTTCGCACCATCCTGCTGCTGCTTTTTCTTCTGGGAGTGGGCGGCGGAATTACGGTAACCGGAGCGAATGCTCTGGCCAGCGATGTGGGCGAGGCGCATCGCGCGGCGGCGCTGAATCTGGCGAACCTTTTCTTTGGGCTGGGCGCCATGGCTACACCGCTCATCGCCGCCAATCTTTTTAAGCGGGATTCGGTGCGGCTGTGCTATACCGTCGCGGCGCTGACCGTGGTCACGCTGGTGGTTGAAATCGTAACAAGAATGCCTGGGCCCACCGGCTCGGGACGATTTGTAATGGCGGGCGCGTCGGAGGCACTTGGGCGTCCGCTGCTGTTTTTGGTCGGGCTCTTTCTTTTTCTTTACGTCAGTTGCGAGGTGGGAATCTGGAACTGGCTGCCGCGGCATTTGATCGCGCAGGGGATTCCAGAATCGCGGGCGCTTAATATTCTTTCGCTGGGATTTGCGCTGGGAATGCTGATCGGGCGCGTTGGAGTTTTGCCGGTGGTCGCGCACGTGCCGGCAGTGACGGTGACGCTGGTGGGATCGGTGGCGATGGCGATCACGACCTTTCTGATGCTGCGGACTAAGACCGCGACCGCGGCCTGGGTTTTAGTTTTTCTGGCGGGGCTATCGATGGCGCCGGTATTTCCGACTACGCTGGCGATTGTGGGCGACGCCTTCCCGCGTATGACTGGGACCGCGATCGGCTTCGTGATCACTTGCGGATGGACGGGACTGGCGGTGAGCTCGCGCATCATCGGCGCGATTGCGGGCGGCGATGCAGCTCGGCTGAAGAAGGCGTTGATGGTGATCCCGGCAGCTTCCGTAATCATGGTCGGTTTGGATTTGGCGATTCGGGGTGCGCTGGGCTAGCTAGCTGCCAGCTGTATTGTTTGCCGAGTGAGTCCCTCAGCGGCTGAAGCCGGCTTTATGTAGGTGGTTTACGGCGCGGCTGAAAGCCGCGCCCTTTCAAAGCCGCGCTCTTGCACACAAAATAGGGCAGTGAGTGTATTCCTCAAGCGGATCCTTTGATTACGCCGGGAGTGCGCGTATGTAGTCGGCGTCAATCTTCAGCGCTTCCATCATGGGCATGTCGAACTCTTCCTGCTCCACAAAGATGTGCTCGATGTTTCCTCCCCGCTTGGCCGCCGCGAAGATGGAATGGTAGTCGATCACGCCGTGACCCAGTTCGGTCGAAGGGGGCGTGGGCAGCGGAGTTGCGCCGCTACCCATCTTGAAGTCTTTTACGTGCAGCATCTTGATCCGAGTGGCGTAACGAGTTAACAGATCGACTGGTTTCTGGCCGGCGGCCGTGGCCCAGCCGCAATCCAGTTCGAAGCTTACCTTCGCTGGGTCAGTTAACTTCATGAGTTCGTCGTAAAAAAGAACGCCGTTCGCTGAAAGAAATTCGGGCGTGTGATTGTGATAGGCGAAGTGCATACCGGCGGCGTTTACTTTTTCCCCGATGTGGTTGAACTGGTCGGCATTCCAGCGCCAGTCGTCGAGGGTCATCGATTCGCGGGCGGCGCGGGAGCCGGGATCTTTCACGCGCGAGGGATCTTTCAACATGGGCGCGGCGCAAACGATGTATTGCAGGCCGAGATCTTTGCCAAACTGAATGGTCTCATCCACCTTCGGCAGGAGTTGCGCCAGAGGGTAATGCGCGCTTACGCAGTGCAGGCCGGCGCTGTCCAGGGACTTCTTCACTTCGCTGGGGCTGCGGCCGAAGAAGCCGGCAGCCTCGACCTCACGATAGCCCAGCGCGGCGAGTTGGTGCAGGACGCCGTCGTAGTCTTTGGGAAGAACGTCGCGCACGGAGTAGAGTTGCAATCCCAGGGGCAGGCCGAGCGGATTGGCGAACAGACGGGGTATTTCATTCCAGAGAGCGGCGCAGGCGGCTGAGGCTGAGGCGGTTTGCAGGAAAGTTCTTCGCGAAATGCCGTGCATGTTCAAGTTCCTCAATTCCCATCGGATTATTTCATATCGTAAACTTGAATGTTCGTGGTGGCAGCGGCGCTATTGGCGTTGTGCTTACGGAGATCCTTCGCCCCGCGGAAGAGAACGCGGGGCTCCGGGATGACTCCAAACCGGTGGGCTATCCACGAATCACCTTCGCTTTCGCGTCCCAGGTTGCAATCGTGTTCTTGAAATAGGCGTAGTTGGCCAGATGGCAGCCAATGGCTGCGTGGTTGCCGAATTCTTCATTCTCAACCGTGGGCTTGCGAGTGCGGACCGCGTCGAAAAAGTTGGCTTGGTGCGCCGAGACGTCGCTGTATTCCGGCGGCGCGGTGAAAGTTTCGGCTTCGGCGGGTTGATAGTCGCGAGGATCGCGCAGGAGATGTTCGGCCTGCCACTGCTCCAGATATTGTTTGCGCAGCCGCGCCGGCCAGCCCTTGATGGAATAGCCTTCGGCCTTAGGACTGGAGTCCTGGGGCGTAAAGACAAGGGTTTGACCGCTGATCTCCATGGTGCCCTTGGTGCCGTGAAACCTGATCGGTTCGCCGCCCGCGTTATTCAGATTGCTGCGCAGCACCACGCGGAATTTGGGAAAGTCAAAGAGGGTCTCGATGAGATCGGGGAAGTCGCGCCCATCCTTCCAGCGATACAATCCGCCGCTGGACTGGGCGCGCTGCGGGGCCTCATTGGTGCCAGAGACGAAGAAAATTCCGGAGAGCAGGTGGACGAAGAGATCGCCGGCCAGGCCTTCTCCGTAGTCGGAGAAGCAGCGCCAGCGGAAAAAGCGGGCTGCGTCGAACGGACGCTTGGGCGCGCCGACCAGAAATTCGTTCCAGTCGATGGTCTGCTCGCTCGCGTCCGGAGGAATGGGATAGACCCAGGCGCCGCTGGCGGAGTTGCGGTCGGAAAAGCCTTCCATGAAGAAGACTTCGCCGAGCGCGCCCGCGGCAAAGAGTTGGCGCGCTTTTTCATAGACGACGGAACTCACGCGCTGGCTGCCGACCTGGAGAATGCGATTGTTCTTGCGGACGGCTTCGACCATGGCGAAGCCATCTTCGACGTTATGCGACATGGGCTTTTCGCAGTAAACGTCTTTGCCGGCGGCGCAGGCGTCGACGACGATGCGGCGATGCTGGTGATCGGGCACCGCGACGATGACTGCGTCAACATCTTTGCGGTCTAGTATCTCGCGATAGCTGCGTGTGGCTGGAACGGTTTTCTGCACCGCCTCCTGCGCGGCTTCGTGCCGGCTGTCGTAGAGATCGCAGACGCCAACGCACTCGATGCCGGGCACGGCGATCGAGGCTTGAAGCAATTCGCAGCCGCGGGTGCCGGTGCCGATCGAGGCGAAGCGCACTCGATCGCTGGCGGCGACGGGTCGTCCTGCGCCCCAGAGGGCGGCCGGCTGAAGCAGAGTGAGTTTGGCTGTGGCTCCGGCGGCTACGGAGCCGGCCCCGATGCGCATGAAGTTACGGCGGGTCAGAGAGTGCATTCATGTCCTTCCTGAAGGCGAACGGGCATCATTGTATGCGCGCGCCTGATAGGAGTACAGTGGCGTTTTGGCCCAGAAAGGGAGGCGGATGACACGCAGGGTCGGGTAGTGCACTCTTAGTAAATAGGGAAAGTACCGTATCGAACTCTACGGTGGAGATTCATAAGATGTTCGAACGCTGGAAATTTGAAAGCCTTGGTTTTGAAAGCCTTGTTGGGAAGGAGAGACCATCTTGATACGACGATTAGCGCATTCAGCAGTAGCGGCAGCGATGGCGGTCACAGTGTTGATGTTTGTTGCAGCGCCGCAGGCGCGCGCGGATGACAGAGACAAGTGCCGGCACGCCATCGAAAAAGCGGAAGCCCGATTGGATGATGCGATCCATCACCATGGCGAGCGCAGCCATGAGGCCGAGGACCGTCGGCGCGATTTGAATGCCGAACGGCAACGGTGTTGGGATCGTTATCACCAGTGGTGGAATGGAAGAGAACATCGTTGGGAAACGGAGCAGAATTGGGAAGGGCATCCTTAAATAGCGGCTTCCGGCTTCCGGTCGCTTTTTCATCTCGAAGTTAAAGGGCAGCCGGCCTTGGCTGCCTTTTATTCCTTGCCATTTTGACGGTGTTCCGCCGCCGCTTCTTAGCTTGCGCTCATACTCGCAAACCCGTCCAACTGCCTCCTGAGATATTCATTCTGCACTTCAGACGGGTCTTCACCTTCCGCTAAAGTCCAATTCATGCATGCCGATATACCCCCAAGCAAAGAAATCAGGACAAGCAATCTTGTAGCGTCTCTGGTGTGGAGAATGAGAACAAGCTCATGCCTATAACTGCTCTTATCGTCGACGACTCCTCCGTGATGCGAAAAATCGTAGAGCGTTCACTGCGCCAGGCGGGCATCGAAATCACGAAGGTGATCGAGGCCGGGAATGGGGCGGAAGCGCTCAGCGCATTGCAGGAAAACAAAGTGGATCTCATTCTGTGCGACATCAACATGCCGGTGATGGACGGGCTGGAGTTTGTCAAGGCTCTCGCCGGAGTAGAGAGCGCGAAGGGAGTGCCCGTGGTTATGATTACCACCGAAGGCAGCGAGGCTCACGTGGTGCAGGCGCTGTCAGCGGGTGCGCGCGGATATATTCGCAAGCCGTTTACACCGGAGCAGGTGAAGGAGCAAGTCATCCCCATTCTGGCAGGGAAACCATGAAGTCTGCGACCCAAGTAGCTACCGACCAACAGAATCACGAGAGCTGGCGTCCGCTGATGGAAGTGGCCACGAGGGAAGTATTCGAATTGATGCTGGGTAGCCAGCTCAGCGTGCCGGAAGCCGCCGATGCTTCCCCGAAGCCGCCGCACGATGTTACTGCCATGGTGGGGCTGGCGGGGCAATTGTGCGGGATGTTGAGCTTTTGCTGCGATAACAAGGCGGCTGTGCTGATCACTTCGAAGATGCTGGGCGTGGAAGTGGAAAAAGTGAGCTCGACCGAAATGTCCGACGCGTTAGGCGAGATTTCGAATATGGTGGCGGGGAACTTTAAGAATAAGATTTCCGGGCTGGGAGATGGCTGCATGCTCTCACCGCCCACGGTGATTACGGGCAGCGACTACGAGACTTATTCCCTGGCCGATCGCCCGAGACTTGAGATCAGGCTGGTGTTTGAGAATATGCCGGTCATTGTTACGCTGCAGATCCACAGCTAGAGGCGGCTTCTCACGGCCAGGCCGTGTTGTTTTAGCGTGACGGCGCGGCTGGAAGTGTGCTCGCGTAAGAAGTTGTCTTCCGCCCTCCCGGGGCCGGGTCTTTCCCTCTTTCCCTCACGGCTTACGAGCCGGTTACGAAAGACACCGCCTGTCCTCCTGAGGCCGCGGTCGTTGCGGCCGAAGGACCATGTGAATGTGGTGGCGGCGCCGATACTGCCGGCAAGTGCAGAGATCCTTCGTCGGGAGTCTCCGGCTCCACGAGAGACTCCGCTTCCTCAGGACGACAATTGCGGCTGCCGCTCCCACCCGGCTGGAGTGGAGTGATTCTGGCCGGAGTACTCTCCAAAAACCTAACGCACGAGGTTCAGCTCCTGCCAGTCCCGACGGGACGAGGCAGGCTCGGAGCGAGCTGTGGGCTGCATTCTCGGGCCGCTTTGCGATTTTAGGCGTTCAACTTCGCCGATCCTCCGAAGATGGTGGATACCAACTGGAAGACTTCGATAGCGGCTTCGTCGAGTTCGAAGGTAAAGCGGACGAGGTCGACGCCCTCGAGGCTGCGGTACTCCTTCAAGAGGATGGGCCAGGCGGGATCGGCGATCAAATCCAGTTTCCGGCGCTCGTAATAGCCGTAGCCCATATTGCTCATGCGGCAGAGAAGATCACTGAGGTGAACTAAAGCGACGAGGGGCTGGGCTGCGGTGCTTTGTTCGGGAACATGGTGATGAGCGATCACTTGCACGAGATCGTCGGCGAGCTTCCATTTTTCGGCCAGAGCGCGGCCCGTGTCGCAGTGAGTGAATCCCATGGTGGCGAGTTCGGCTTCGTCGAGAGGAACCTGTTCTTCCTTGGCGCGGGCTTCGGCAATGGCGAATTCCTTGGGGAAGGCGATGCAGTTGACCAGGAAGCCGATGTCGTGGAGAAGGCCGGCCATGTAGGCTTTGTCGCTATCGGCGGCCAGCATGTCGCCGAATTTCCGGCAGACCATGGCGCAGCCCAGCGAGTGCCGCCAGAAGGTGGTGGGATCGAGCGCCCAATCTTTGGCGGGGAAGCTATCGCCCAGGCAGCAAGTGAGAAGGATGGTCTCCACCCGGCGCAGGCCCAGGCTGATCACCGCTCCCTTGATGGAGTCCGGCGTCTTGGACAGGCCAAAGAGAGGGGAACTGGCGACGCGCAGGCATTGCGCGGCGATAGTGTTGTCGTAAGAGACCAGCTTGACCACGTCATCGAGCTTCACTTTGTCGGGGGGCAAGTTGAGCAACTTCAGCAACGGCAGGAAAATGGTGGGAATACTGGGCATGGTCTCGATTCGGGCCACGCGCTCGTGAATGGTCGCCGCCAGGGAAGTTGTGCTCATAGCTTGCCGCTTTTCAGGGATGGTTTCCAGTATGCGATGGTGCCGGGAAAGTGCACGAGGTGAAACTTGTCATTCAATTTCATGAGCGATTCCGAGGTGCCGAGAAAAAAATATCCGCCGAAGTTCAGATTGCTGTAGAAGTGGTCCACGACCTTGGCCTTGGAGGTGCCGTCGAAATAAATCAAAACGTTGCAGCAGAAAATCAAGTCCATGCCCTTCATGAAGAGCATCTTGGAATCGTCCTGCAGGTTAAGGCGGCTGAAGGTGATGAGTTTTTTGACTTCGGGACGCACTTGCAGTTTCTTATCGTCGACGGCGGTGAAATACTTGCGTTTGAAATAATCGGTGGTGTTGCGCACGGCATAATCGCCGTAGATGCCGGCCTTGGCGGTTTCCACGGAGCGGTCGTTGAGATCGGTGGCGAGAATTTCCACGGTCCAGCCTTTCAGGAGTTTGTCGCTTTCTTCCATCATGCTCATGGCCAGAGTGTAAGGCTCTTCGCCGGTGGAGCAGCCCGCGCTCCAGATGCGCAAGCGCTTGGTGATCTGCTTGGTTTTCTCGGTGACCAGCTCCGGCAGAATCACTTTGCGCAGCGCGTCGAGCTGAGGCTGGCTGCGGAAGAGGCAGGTTTCTCCAATGGTGATCTCGTTCAAGAGCTGGCGGAGTTCGGCTTCGCGGTTGGGATGAGCGGTGAGGTGATCCCAATACTCGCGCGGAGTTCGGACCGCGACTTGTTTCATGCGGCGCCCGCAGCCATCGGCCAGAAGGTAAAGTTTTTCTTCGGCCTTGAAGATACCCGAGACTTTGTAGACCAAGTCGCGGATCTGGCGGTAGATGGGATCCAACGGTTCGGCCTTGGCGGGCGGAACCGGCGCGTTAACCGGAGCAGTTTGGGGGGCAATCGTCATTTTATGGGAGGCTCCAACGTGGCATAGTTATTCATCTCCATCGGCACGGAAGGGCTTCGGCTTTGCATGACTCGGCGGTTAATTTCTGTGGCCAACTGGTCGAGAGGATAGGCGGCATCGTCCAACCCCGAGGCATGCACCAGGCCGGGCATGCCCCAGACCACGGAGGAAGCTTCATTCTGAATGATGACGTTGCCGCCAGCGTCGCGAATGGCCTGGGAGCCGAGAACGCCATCGGAGCCCATGCCGGTCATCACCACCCCGAGAACGTTGGCGCCATAGGCCGCAGCCACCGAGCGAAATAAAACGTCGACCGCGGGGCGGCAGGAGTTCTCCGGTGGACCTTGGCTTAGATCCAGCCGGCAGGCCATGCCTGACCGGCAAACCTTCATGTGAAAATTTCCGGGCGCGATCCAGGCGTGGGCTTGGGAAAGGACGACGTTCGCGCTGCCTTCTTCGATGGGAATAAACGAGCGGCTGGCCAGCCGCTCGGCCAGAAGGCGCGTGAAAATCGGAGGCATGTGTTGCACCACAACGATGGGTACGGGAAAATCTTTCGGGATAAGCGGCAAGACTTCGGCCAAGGCGTTGGGACCGCCGGTGGAAGTGCCGATGGCGACGATTTCGATACGCGGGTGGGTTCGAGGGCGAGGCTTGCCCGCCACACGGGCCTGGGGCAGCGGCAGCAGTTTCAGTGGAGCCGAAACTCGGCACAGCGCCTTAATCTTGGGGACGAGTTCGGCGCGCACGCGTTCGATGGCGACCGCGGGACTGCCGGTGTTGCTGGGTTTGGTGGCGTAATCGGAGGCGCCGAGCGAGAGGGCATCGAGCGTGGCGGCCGCTCCGCGCTCGGTGAGCGTGCTGAACATGATGACCGGCAGCTTGGGATAAAGCTTGCGCAAAGCGGTGAGCGTTTCCAGGCCGTTCATGACCGGCATCTCGACGTCGAGGGTCACGATGTCGGGTTTAAGCAGGGGAATTTTCGCCAGGGCGATGCGGCCGTCGCTGGCCACGCCGACAACTTCCAGCGCCGGGTCGCCCGACAAAGTGTCGGAGAGCACTTTGCGGATCACCACCGAATCATCGACTACGAGAACGCGGATTCGAGTCATCGCCGAGTTATGCCCGTCTCTTTATCGTTATCTTCATCTTTATCTGTAGGCTGCATGCGTTCAGGCTCCACGCGCCAAGGTTCTGGGCTTCGCTGAAATGTCGGTGGAACGGCTTCTTCCCGGGCTGGAGGTTTGGGCTGGAGAATTCGCCCCGAGCACGTCATCCCAAAACAAACTGTCAGAGGCGAGAGCGGCGATTCCGATCTGGCCGGCGCGGGCGGTATTGTCCGCGCCCGTCCACTGGAGGACAAATTCTTCCTGCCGACTCCCGCGGGCGAGAGAGAGTTTGCTGCCGGCGCGCAGTTTTCCCCGGATGCCTCTCAACTGAGCTCCCTGGCGGCTGACATTGACGGTGATGACTTCGTAGTCGAGTGGAATTCCAGAGGAGTCGGTTGCGGTCATGCGGACGGGCAGGGCCACATCGATGCGGGGATCGCGGCGCTCGATCTTGAACTGAGCCATAAGCTTGCTCATCTCGGCGGCGATGGAGGCCAAGTCCTGGGCCGTTTTTTGCGACTCCTGGGCGCGGGACGATGTGCCCTCGGCGGCCTGTGTCACTCCGCGGATGCTGACCGAGATGTTGCCGGCTCCTGTGGCGGCTTCGGTGGTGTTGCGGCTCATTTCATTCGTAGTGGCACTCTGCTCTTCGACTGCAGCTGCGATGGTCGCGGAGATGTCGTTGACCTGGTGAATGACCCCGCTTACGGTTTCAATCGCGGCTGCCGCATCTTTTGTGTCCACTTGAATCGCGGTGATTTTATGGCCGATGTCTTCCGTGGCTTTGGCCGTCTGCTTGGCGAGTTCTTTGACTTCGTTGGCGACGACGGCGAAACCTTTGCCCGCTTCTCCAGCGCGAGCGGCTTCGATGGTGGCATTCAGGGCGAGCAGGTTGGTCTTTTGCGCGATGGAAGTGATGACCTTGATGACCAAGCCGATCTCGGCGCTGGACTGACCGAGTTTACTCACGGTGGCGTTGGCAGCCTGGGCTGCGTTGACGGCCGTGGCGGCCACTTTGGCCGCTTCCGTGGTATTGGCCGCGATACTCTGAATGGTCGAAGTCATCTCCCCGGCGCCGGCGGAAAGGCTCTGCAGATTCTGGTTGACCTGCTGGGTGACGCGGGACACCGCATTCGCCTGGACCGCGGTTTCCCCGGAGTTGGCGGTGATCTGCTGGTTGGCTTCGAGCAACTGATCGCTGGCCACGGTAAGCTTATGAGTATGGGCGACGACGCCGCGCAGAAGTCCCTGCAATTTGTCCATGAAGAGGTTGAAGAGGCGGCTGACTTCACCCAGTTCGTCGTTGGAGAACCCACCGGCGATCTCGAGGCGCTTGGTGACGTCGCCTTCGCCGTCGGCAATGTCCTGAATCATGCGGGTCAAGCGTTGCAGTCCATGGGAAATGCGCCGGGTCAGGAACACGGCGACCGTGATGCCGATGCCCAGGGCGACGGCAAAGGAAAGGGCCAGGCTCAGCATCACGGCATGGCCGGCGGACTGCAACTCCGCGCCTTCGTGGCCCATTAACACCGTGCGCGACTCCCGCATTTCGGCGAGCTTGGCTTTGATCGCGTCGGTGCGCGGCTTGGTTGCGGTGTAGAGCATGTTTCGGGCTTGCTTGATTCCCGCCGGCGATCCTTCAGCGGCAAAAACAAAAAGCTTGGCCTGGTCCTGGTGCAGTGTGGGGGCTTCGGATTGGACGAAGGCGAGGCGGTCACGATTCGCCTGGAGCACCCAATGAACGCTATACTCCTGTTCCTTTGCCAGGTCCCGAGCAACCAGGGCCCATTGTATTTCCCAACTCTGCTTGGCCTTGTCCACTGCGGCGGGATCGCCGTTGGCGAGAATCACGTCGCGGGAGCGGGTCTGGGTCAGCTCCAGATTCATCGCCAAGTCATAATCTGTGGTGATGGTGGGAACGCGGGTTTCGACGATGTAGGATCCAATTCGCGCCATGCGCGTGACGTTGGGGTAGATGACGGTTGCGCTGACCGCCATGGTGGCCAGCACGATGCCAAATCCGTTGCCGATCTGTTTCCCTAGCTTCAAGCCGCTCCTCGTCGCCTTGTCAGCGCGCTCTAGGCATGAGCCGCTCGGGTGCGCGCAGGCTCGCCGCCGCCAATGCCATAGCCGCTGCTGCCCGTGTTGATCTTGAACTGCTCGACCAGACGGCGAAGCTGGTTGGCGGTTTCGACCAACTGCTGCGAAGCTTTCTGGGTGTCGGTGGCGCCGCGCGTGGTGCCTTGCGCCGCCTCGGCTACTCCGGT
>Ga0116113_1000011_pt1 | contig 59079 bp, 46 predicted proteins | sample June2015DPH_10_2_FD_89788 | JGI IMG/M metagenome (GOLD analysis project Ga0116113, IMG submission 89788) | Peatland microbial communities from SPRUCE experiment site at the Marcell Experimental Forest, Minnesota, USA - June2015DPH_10_10 | ecosystem: Environmental > Terrestrial > Soil > Wetlands... | reverse complement strand
GCCGTGCACGTGATCGACGCGGTGCCATCGGAGGCCGTGGCAACTGTGGTGGTGGAGGGGGTGCAGCTCTGACCGGCTGATCCCGGGACTGGCGTGAACGTAACCGTCACTCCGCTGGCCGCTGTTCCGTTGGATGTCACGGTGGCTACCAGCATGTTGGTAAAGGCGTCACCGACGTTTGCTTTTTGTCCCGATCCGCTCGTCGCCGAGATTGCGATGGTGGGAGGTGGGGGCGGCGTACTCGAACTGCTGCTGCCGCAACCCGTCAGGAACCCGAAAACCAGGCAAACCAAAATCAGTGCGAGAATGCTGGTGAAGTGGCGGTTCATAGCGCCACCCCTTTCTTGGCGGCGCGTTCACGGGTTAATGGCGATACTTCGATACCATGCTCATTGCGCATGGTATAGGTTATGCCGTTGGCTTTTACGCTGCGGACCACGAAGACTTCCTTATCGCGAACCGTCTTCATGAAGCCGGTGAGTTCAATCTGCTGGCCCGGGGTGACGGACAGCGCGCCGTTGCCTTCCAAACCGAACCGGCCCAGACTGGCGTCTAACCTGCCGAAGGCAGTCTCGACCATGAGATGGGAGCCCCAAATCATTCCCGGGCCTGGTTTGTGGAGCACGCTCGATACGGTGCCGGTGAGCGTGACTTCCTTGCTGACGTCATACCGCGAATCAGAGTCGGCTGCGTCAAGTGGAACAACCAGGATCGCGAACAGGAGGCCGATCAGCAGCCCCGCGATCAGTGGGGTCGAACTGATGAAACGACTATGCCTCATGGATTCGCTCCTCTCTTGAGTGATGAAAGCTGCAGGGTGAGTGCTCGCCACAGATGCCGTCTTCGTCACCTAATCGCGCTTCGCCAGAGTCCCGCTGACAGCCGTGTCCGCGTCCGTCTCAATGGCTAACAATTCCTTCCCGCAGTCCACAACCACGAAGCTGAAGTGCATTTCGGGCTGACCCTTTGGCGTGAAGGTGGCCGTGCCCCTGCAGTTCGCGCCGACGCGGTAATAACCGGTGACGGGCTCGTCTGCGAATGTCAGAATCGTGCCATCCTCGCTACCCGCTATGTGTCCGCTGATCTCTCCGTCGCCAGATGTGTTGACCTTGAACTTCAACTCGCCGATAAAAGCTACCGGTCCAGCGACTGCCGCCCCTGCGAGCAACATGCCGGTTGTTTCAAACCCAAAACGACCCTCAACTCCGGCATTGGTGCAGGGCGGGGAGCCCTGCTTCACGCCGAATCCCGACGAGGTCGCGCCTGGATTCTGGAAAAGGAACAAAAAGCCTGTTGGTGTAACTACAAAGGAGACATTGACATTCTCAGACGCGCCGCCGCTGACTAACGTGACTTGAGCCGTAGCAGTGCAGTTCTTGGCAACTGCGTAGGTTGCGGTGAGAGATGAGGGGGTAAGCACGCCGCCTATATTTTCTAAGTCCTCTCCGGTATATGTGCCTTTGGCTGGGTCAAACGTGAGCTGGGTCACGGCGACGGCTGGGGCGCCGCGGCGATCTACGCCGGCGTGCAGAAACCCATAGGTACCACTCAGAGAGGCGTCTGAACAGGTCGCCGCCCAGGCGGCCGAACTGAGCGAAAAGCTGGCGAGAACAATCATTCGAGCGATGCGAAACGTTTTGGAAATCATGGTGCTCTCCTTTTCCCTGTTTTTTTCTTGCGTGCTTCTATGGATCCCCCCTCATTTCCGAACACGAACGGCGCCGTTGATCGGTTGCGAGCCGAAATGTCCGCTCGCAGGTGCACCGAACAAGTCGGAGGTTTGTAGCTGGCAGTGGGGCAACCGCTGGATACAGCGCTCGGGTCCCAAGTCTTCGAACATCACGCTGGTGGCGCTTGGACCTGAAACGAGAGTCCGGCATACGCCATGGAGCTCCCAAGGGCCGCTGGTCTTGACAGTGGTCGCAGGCGTGAAGTCGCTGATAATGCCGCGAAAGTGCTCGCGGCTTCGACCTTGCGCCGCCGCACTTGTCACTAGCGCGAGCACGAGAACCCACACCCCTACCGACCAGAAGAAAGTTTTGCCGTTCATAGTCGCCTCCAGAAATTTCGGGAACACTGATCTTAGTCGTCGTACCTCAATGCTCGACCTGCCACCGCGACCTTGGCGCGAAGTCGCTTGAGGGGCAATAGTCGGCGTATGGTTCGTGGGTGTTTTTGTTCTGATCGTGCAACTTATTGAATGCAGGTGGCTTGTAGGGCGCACCCGCATTTTCGTTAGTGGATAAGTAGGTAGTGATAAACTACTGGCCGTCTGGGGGACCTGTTGTGGAGGCGACCGACCGAACCCGCAGAACGCGCTTCGACGCCTTCGAGGTGGACATGCGTGCGGGTGAAGTGCGCAAGCACGGCATCCGGCTAAAGCTTCATCGCCAGCCCTTCCAGGTACTCTCGCTTCTGCTTGAGCATCCGGGGGACCTGGTTACGCGCGAGGAGCTTCGCCAGAAACTTTGGCCCGGCGAGACGTTTGTTGATTTCGATACAGGTCTGAATAGCGCCGTCAAAAAGCTGCGCGACGCGCTGTGCGATTCAGCCGACCAGCCCCGCTACATCGAGACGCTGCCACGCCGGGGATACCGTTTCATTGGTCAGGTGGAAAATGGCGATTTGGCTGCCGGAGCAGCGCCGACCGAGTCGCTTGCTGTTATCCCTTTGCGGCCAAATCCAAATGAGACAGGGCTTAGGACGCAACGGCCGGCGAATGCAGAAGTCGACATCCGACCAACCATAACTTCGCGGGCGCGTCTCTGGCTTGCTCTTGGTGGTGTGGCTGGACTCGCGCTGATTGCCATCGCCTACGTTATGTTCCGGGGCCACACCGGGCGCGCGACCCAGGCCAAAATCAGGTCCCTAGCAGTCCTGCCCTTGAGCAACCTGTCGGGCGATTCAACTCAGGAATACCTGGCTGACGAGATGACGGAAGAGTTGTGCGGTCGCTTGGCCAGAATCCATGATTTGCGCGTCATTTCCCGTACCTCGGTGATGCGTTTCAAGGGCACGAAGCTCTCGGTGCCCGAGATTGCCAGGACGCTTGGGGTGGATGCCCTCGTCGAAGGCTCGGTGATACGGCAGGGCAGCCGGATTCGTGTGCACGCCCAGCTGATTCGTGCTGCAACCGATGAGCATCTTTGGGCGGATGAATACGACGGCGAGTTGGGTGATGTCCTGGCTCTCGAGAGCGAGGTGGCGCAATCCATCGCGCGCAGAGTGGAGGTCAAAGTCACTGGAGAGGAGCATGCCAGGCTGGTCACGGCGCATCATGTCTCGCCTGAAGTCTACGAGAGCTATCTTAAGGCCCAAGATCAATTCAGCAAGAGCAGCAGCCAGGCCGAGCTTGAGCAGAGTATCGCCTACTTTGAGGAAACGATCGGCAAGGACGCTAACTTTGCCCCGGCTTACGTCGGCCTCGCGAACGTATACGAGAGGCTCGGATCAGTTCTTGGCGGTGCTCCCCCGAAAGAAACGCATCCGAAAATGATGGACGCAGCCCGAAAAGCAATTGAACTGGATCCGGACCTTGCGGAACCACACTTCTTGCTTGCAGAGGTATATCAGAAACAGTGGCAGTGGAGCGATGCCGAAGCGGAATTCAAGCGGGCTCTGGAGTTGAACTCGAACGATGCCGGTGCTCACGTCGGATATGCGAAGTGGCTGCTGTGCCAGGGGCGGACAGATGAAGCCCTGGCGTGGGTCCAGCGTGCCCGCGAACTTGATCCGCTTGGAGGCGCTGGCAGCACTCCGCTTGGAGGCCCTGCCATCACTAACGGTTTCATTTTGTTCCATGCGAGACGTTACGACGAGGCCATCCGGGAGTTACGAAACGACGATCCGGACCATTGGTTTCTGGGGCTCGCCTTAATTGCCAATGGACAACCGGACGAAGCGATTCCAGTGCTGGAGAAGGCGCTCGGCACCGACCGGAATCCGGCTGTAATGGGCGTGCTGGTTCGGGCCTATGCGCATGCCGGGCGTCGTGGGGAAGCCCTTCGTCTGGTTGATGAGTTGAAACGACGGCAGCAGACAAGCTACGTTGCCGCCGCCCCCTTCGTGAATGCTTATTTGGGACTCGGTGACAACGAGCAGGCACTTTTCTGGCTGCAGCGGGCCTATCATGAGCAGTCAAACCTTCTGCAATTGATCAAGGTCCATCCGTACTTCGATCCCTTGCGCGGCGACCCGCGTTTTGTGGATCTGGTCCACCGCGTCGGGCTTGACCAGCCTCGATAGGCACTTTTCTTCGCTTGGAGAGGCGTCGCTCGCGAATTTAGCCTTATTCCTAGACGCTCCCTTTGATTATCTTAGAAAGTCATCTCATAAATACTCGGTGGCTTACATGGGCTTTCTCGCCAATGTACGACGCACAGGCAATCACTAGCCCTGCACAACGTGGGCGATTTTCGGATATGATGCCGTGCCATAGATCGCAGGTGCGCTTCGATCGAATTGGTTTGGGGTGTTTCGATGAGGTTGCGAGCCCGACGCTGCTTTTCAGCCTTTCTCTTGGCGATTTGCTTCGCAAATGGACTGAGGGCGCAGACCACGACCTCCGGCGCGGTGACCGGTGTCGTCACTGATCAGAGCGGTGCGGTTGTGCCGAATGCGGATGTCGAGATCAGGGACGTCAACAAGGGCACGACCGAGTCAACCGAAACAGATCGCGACGGCGTGTACCGTTTTTTCTTTCTTGCCCCCAGCCAATACACGCTAACCGTAGAGCGCGACCGCTTTCGCAAGGAAAGCCGGAGTGTGACTGTATTGCTCGAGACACCAGTCACCGTCAACATCACGCTGGAGATTGCGAAAGCAAACATGCAACTGGTCGTGACCGCAGAAGCCCCGCTCGTTCAGGCAGACAACGGCGACGTTTCGATTACCATCAGCCAGACTCAGGTCTCGGAACTACCCAATCCCGGTAACGACCTCACCTACATCGCCCAGACCGCTCCCGGCGCAATCATGGCCACCGATAATGCGCGCACTGGAGGCGTGGGCGGGAACTTTTCAATCCTGGGAATGCCGGGGACCTCAAATCTCTTCACCTTGAATGGCATGAACGACAACTTGGGTCATCTTAATTTTACTGGGGCTACGGGTATGCTTCTGGGTCAAAACCAAATTCAGGAAGCCACTGTGGTGAGTAATGGCTACTCGGCACATTTTGGAGATGCCCCGGGCTCGTATGTGAACTATGTCACAAAGTCCGGAGGGAATGAATTTCACGGAAACGCCAAGTACTTTTGGAATGGTAGCGCATTGAACGCTACCGACTGGATCACGGAAGCATTCGGCAATCCTCGCCCGTTCGATATCGCCAATCAGTGGGCGGCTTCGGTGGGAGGGCCCATCCAGAAGAATAGGCTTTTTTTCTTTTTTGATACCGAAGGGTTGCGAGTCTTGCTGCCTTCTCCTGTTCAGGTGGTTCTCCCGAGCCCACAGTTCGAGGCAGCAACCATCGCCAATATCGATTCTATCTTTGGGTCTGCGTCCGCTTCCGATGCTTTCTACAAGCAAATCTTCAGTCTGTATAACCAAACCCCAGGAATAGCAGCGGCTACCCCCGGGAGCTTCGCCGATCCTCTCGGCTGTCTCGACGCAAGCCCGACTGGTGTGTTCATCGGTCCGCAGACCGCGCAAGGGCAACTCGGCGTGAACCTTCCGTGCGCAATCCATTTTCAGACAACACTTGGGCAGCCGACGAGTGAATCCTTTGTGTCCGGCCGTATGGATTGGAACATCCGTACCAACGATCGTGCTTTCTTCCTCCTCCAATACGACAATGGCCGTCAACCCATTGTCGTCGACCCCATAAGCTCAGTTTTCAACGTCTATTACAGCGGGCCATGGTGGCAAGCCCAGTTGAGCGAAACTCACACATTTGGAACAACCGCCGCGAACCAGTTCCTATTGGCGGGTATTTACCAGGATGGGGTGACGAGCGTTGTCAACCCGGCGCAAACCCTGGCTGCTTTTCCGACCACCCTGGATTGGTCTAATGCCGGTGGGCCATTCACGCAGCTGGGAGGATTTGACTACATCTATGGCTATCCCATCGGCCGAGGGCTCACGCAGTACGAGATCGCCGATGATTTCCTGAAGATTCGGGGCAAGCACAAGTTCGGATTCGGTCTAGATTTCCTGCGAGCATATTTGAGCAACTCAGCTTATGCGCAGAACGCCGTCGGAGATGTCATTCCACAAACCATCGATGCATTTTATTCCGGAGGCGTGGACCCAGCATCTCCACAGAGTGACTCCACACGCTTGCGTCAATCGTTTGCCACGCAGCTGGCACAGCGCTTCGCTTCCTACACTCTTGCGGGCTATGGGCAGGATGAGTGGAAGGTAAAATCCAACCTGACCCTTACTCTCGCCCTGCGGGTGGAACATGAATCGAATCCGGTCTGTGCTCACGATTGCTTTGCTGAATTATCTGGACCATTTGAATCGATCAGCCACGACCCCGCACAGCCTTACAATCAGGCGATCTCGAAACGTGAACAAGCTTTCTTTCACAAGGATGCTGTTGATTGGGGGCCACGATTCAGTTTCGCTTGGCAACCGCTGGGAGTTTCGCATAATGCCGTGGTACGTGGCGGTTTCGGTTTGTTTTACGAGCTAATCGGCGGGTTCGGAACCCCTTTCTCTGACAATCCACCACTCGTTAACCGCGTGACCGTATTTGGCGCCTACAATCTCGCTCCGGAAGAAACCAACAGCCTTTTTAAAGTAGCCGCCGCCTCAAATGCTGCCTTTGTCGAGGGGTTTGCAGCCGGCGAAAACCTTGCTCAGATCAAAGCGTCAGATCCTTACTTCTTCCCTCCCAGCATTATCGTTGCGATTAATAATCCCCGTTCACCCCAGTATCAGAAGTGGAGCCTGGAAGTGCAGCAGACGTTTGGTACCCACACTTCCGTGACTCTCGGATACTACGGCAATCACGGAATTCATGAGTTCGTGCAAAATCCCTCAGCCAATGCTTCCGGATTCGGCCCATTTCCAGCCACAGTCTGTGCGAGCCCGCCCGTTCCGCCCTGCGCCGACCCTCGTTTCAGTGGCGTCACTGAATACGCGACACCGGGAATCTCGAACTACAATGGCGTGGTTGTTTCCTTCCGACGACGATTTGCTGGCTTCGGCGGTGGTTTGTTCCAGGCAAACTACACCTACGGCCACGCTCTGGATGAAGTTTCCAACGGCGGCCTAGCCCAATTCACTGCAGGCAGTTCCGAATTCCCCCAAGACCCCTTTAATCTGCGGGGCAGCTACGGAGCGGCAGATTACGATGTTCGTCACTCCTTCAATGCGAACTATGTGTGGCAACTCCCGGTAAAGACCATGCTCCACGGCCGCGGCCCCGATTACCTGGTGAGGGGATGGCAGGTTTCGGGAACGATTTTCGCCCGAACCGGATTTCCCTATACGGTGATCGATCTCGCAGAATCCGGCAACCTGGCTCGGAACAATTTCGATGGAACAATCTACTCTGTGCCAGTTGCCCCGCTCAGCGGGTCCCACTCCTGCGGAGCGGGAGCCGTAATCCCACCCTTCCCGCATCCTTGTTGGCCGCCGCAATTGGTGACGCGGCCGGACGGCACAACGACACCCAATACAAATGCAGATTTCGTGCAAACGGGTTGCGAAACAGGATTCAATACCGGGAACTTGCCAACTTCACAGGGACCCTGTTCAGGCGGTGCCGTTTCCTTCGCTCAAGGACGCAACCGTTTCCGCTATCCGAGCTATTTCAATACCGACTTCACGGTCATGAAGAACACGAGCCTTGTCGGTCGAGACAAAGTGGTATTGGGTATTGGTGTCCAATTCTTTAATTTTTTCAATCACCCAAACTTCGGCCCGCCCAACAACGACAGCTCGGACCCAGGGTTCGGAGAGATAAGCACGATGGAGATGCCACCGACTAGCATCCTGGGATCTGGCCTTGGAGGCGATGTTTCCCCCCGCATGATCCAACTGAAAGCGCAGATCCGCTTTTAGGCGCTTCTGGCCTCGTTAGGGTGCGGAAACCCGACTGCATTGGCGAAGCCTAGTCCGGGCGAGACGGTGCTGGACCTTCGGCCGGGCGGTTCCGGCGGCTCGCGTCATATCCAGATCGGGGCGAACACTACTTGGTAGTTTCGGAGGGAGAGCACATACAAGGAAGCATGTGTCTCCGAATTCCTCTTCGCTGGCGTAGTCTCTTTGGAAGCCCGCGCCGGCTTGGGGCTTGATGTCGACCATTGGACCGCCTGAGTAATGAGAGGTCAGCTTGTGAAAATCGAGCCAGCGACCCCGCGAATCACGGGCTAACCGGCAGTAATCCGCCTTGGACGAAGGCACGAATACTTGCTGCCTGAGAATTTGCCGATCAAGTGGCGCTGCGGATTCAATGTGTCAAGTATGTGTTTGCTCTTACACTTACCGTTCAGCACTATCCATCCAAAGAAGGATCCATTGAGGTCAATGGGAGGTAATTTCAAATGCATATCACGGAGGGTATCGGTGAGCGAACCGGGTGCATAAGAGCCTGCTCTATCCGAATGGATAGCCCTCTATCCCACGCGATAGTTAGCACATCAGTTCGCTAACTCTTTATTCGCTGAAAAAATCGTGAACAGCGTGTAAAGGAATCGGTTATCGAGATTTCCGATGCGGATGAAGATGGCAAGGAACCTGCTCCCATTACGGTTGCACGCGGGAGAACTTCCCGGTCGGCTACCTCGGCAACAATTCAATAGGTGCGCCTCGCAGCACAGGCAGCGTTGACGAACATAGCAGTTTTAGGCTTTCGTAGAACCTTTACTCAGCAATTGAACCGTTCACTAAGAAGGAGAATTACAAATGAGCGACACGAACCCCAGAGCATCCATCAAGCTGCCCAGTGACTTCGTGTTTGGGCAACTTCGCCCGGATCATACTAAGCCCGTCCCACCCACACCTCCACCGCCGCTCGGTCCACTCTCCGCATTTGTTGGAGATTGGGTCGGGAACGGCTTCAACACCATCTTTCGACCCGATAGCACCGCTACGCCAACACCCCTCCCGAATCCAGTTCCCCCACCCCCGCCTCCTCGCGACAACATTTTGGAATTGAACCTTACCTCCGAGAGCCTCTCGTTCTCGCCAAGCCTAGGCTCGGTTCCGAACCGCGGAACAGCGGCGCAGCCCGACGCTTTCCTCAACGGAGTACCTTATCTGCAGACCATCAACGACATTACGATCCATGGCGAAAGTGTGGGGATTCACGTCGAACCCGGAATCTGGATTCACGTACCGTCAACTACCGTTCCCCAACTAGGGGAAACCATCACGCGTATGGCATCTATTCCTCACGGGACCACGATCGAGGCTCAGGGACTGGTCGCGCCCGCGCAGCCTGGACCACCAACGATCGCCACATTGGACATTACGCCGTTCTTAACGGCAAACCCTGCCACTAAAATCAAGTTCGCCAGCCAGACTGCCAGCAATCCGAACACACCGAGAATCCCCCAGGATCTGGGCCCGTTCATCACACGCGGCACGATCACGCAGGCGATGCTGGACGACCCCAACAGTCTGCTGCGGGCTCACATTAGCAAGCAGAACATTATCAACACCACCACCATCTTCGTTTCCACCGCTCCGCCGCCTCCGGTGGGGCTCTTCGGCGGCGGAACCGACAACATTGCCTTCCTGCTGGGCCAGGCCGCGGCCACCGCGCCCAACGCTCAGGCCACGCAGATGACTGCCGTTTTCTGGATTGAAACCGTCCAAGAGGTTATTAAGGTGGGCCCCTATCGGGTGGGTGACCCGCCGCTTTTGATTAAAGCCAAACGGAGCGTTCCTGGTCAGCACGTGCCGAGGTTCTCCGTCACACCGCCGTTTGATTTGGACAAGGAGCGCGAGATCACGGTTACGTTCACGCAAATTCAATACTCCCAGACAGTCCTGCTGAATTTTGCGACGCTGACTTGGCCGCATGTCTCGGTGAATACGCTTGTGCCCGCCGACGACATTATTGTTCCTCCCTCCGTGTGGAAGTGAGCTGATCTGCTGTTACGCGCGGCGGCTATCGTCAGACGGTGGCCGCCGCCACATTGAAGCTGCGAAGGTCGGTCGACGGGAGGCTTCGTGGCGGGTTCCGTGCGAACGAACTGCAACGGTCCGACAGGTCCAAGTCGTTGGTCGCACAGACTGAAGGGTGTTTCCGCTCAATCGTTTGTGCGATTCGGCGTTGTGACTTCCTGATGGGAGGATTTATGAAACTCTGTCAATTATGCCTGCTCATTTGTACTTTCCTTTTCGCAGTTATTGAGAACGGCGCGTCCCAATCGCCGATGGTGCCGTGGCTGACCCGCTCTGCGGATAACTCAAGAAGCGGTTGGAATCAGCACGAGACGACACTCACGCAAGCTTCGGTCGAATCCAAGGGGATTATCCGAGCGACTATTATTCCAGTTGTCGGGGATGCGCGGGGTATGGAAGCGCAACCTCTCATCTTGCCGAATGTAAAGACCGCGCGCGGAACCCGCGATGTCATGGTGCTTCCGTCGATGGCGGATGTGGTGCGTGGAGTTGACGCACATGATGGCTCTGCCATCTGGCAGGTCACGCTGGGAACGCCAATCACGGGATCACAAAATATCGACAGCCATCAGATCAATCAATTCTGGGGCTGCATCTCCACCGGCGTGATCGACTCCGACACGCAGCGCCTCTACCAAGTTTGCTGGGTTTCGCCTGACAAAACCGGCAACCCGCAAACGGGACGTTACTTCATGTTCGTGCTGAACGTGGCGGATGGAAAACAAGTGGTTCCACCGGTACTGATCCAAGGACCGAACGGAAAACCAGACTTTAACGCGACGATGCGCAAACAGCGATCCTCTCTGGTGGAGACGAATGTCGCGGGTGTGAAAACGGTATTTGGGTGCTCGGGGACGATCTTCGAAACTCAAGCCGGGGTTGCTTCTGGCTACTGCTTTGCCTTCGATGTGGCAAGCAACACGGTAAGCGCGATGCTGGCAATGACAGCGGGCGAGGGTGCCGGCGTCTGGATGGCTGGCCAAGGCGCCGCTGCGGACACGCAGGGCTTTCTCTACGTGCTCACGGGTAATGGGGATTTCGACGGCGCGAGTCAGTGGGGTGAATCGTTCCTCAAACTGAAATACACGCCTGCTTCGGGAGGAGTTGCTGCCAAGCTGGAGGTGGTAGACCACTGGACGCCGTGGACTGACCTCGTCAGAAGCGGGCAGGCGGCGGCGCCAGCCGAAAAGCTGGCCGGAGTGAGTGCTCCCTCAGAAGCTCTCAGGCCAGTTGGGGGCGGGATGAACATGGCGCTGAACAATGCAAAACGGTTGGAGATGATCGGCGACCGAGGTACCCCAATTGTCCTCGTGTTTCCGGAGATGGCCTCCGGGAATTGGTCAGATGAGGATTGGGGATCGGCGGGTCCGGCCTGCATCTTCTCGATTGGCGTTTGCATTGCTACGGGAAAGGATGGAATCGCCTATCCGATAAAAACGGCGGGCCTTGGCGGGACGACTCCTGCCGATCTCGCAAACCCTAAAACGAACTGTGCAAAACTGGTAGCGCCGCCTGTTTGGCTGACTATGAGTCCGGGGCCGGTTGATCCCTGTCCAACCGATCCCCGCGCATTGAACTTCTTTCCATGGGGCGACACGGCACATCTCCACATGACGCCGGTGCAGTTCTTTGACCCGGTACTGCAGTCGTGGACGATTTTCGCCTGGGGCGAAAATTCCCAATTGCATAAATGGGCCGTCAGCTCAACGGGAAATCTAACCTATATTGCGCAAAGCAACGAATTCGCGAGCGCGGACGTGCGGGCGAATCCTCCGGGAGGAATGCCAGGTGGGTTTTGTTCCGGATCAAGCAATGGAGCAGATCCCAATTCAGCGATCCTTGTCTGCACAATCCCGTACGGTGATGCCAACGCTCACGTGGTGAACGGACGTTTGCTCATCTACGATGCTGTCCACCTGGCTGCCGATGGATCGCTGAAGGTTCTATGGGACTCCGAACGCTTTGCCATCACGTTTCTGTTTAATAAGTTTGACCCTCCGGTGATTGACGGAGGCCAAATCTATCTGCCCAATTACAACGGAGGTGTGGATCTTTACCGTCTGGTGCAATAGGTGCGCTCAATCGAGCCGCAATTTGGAGGTCGATTACAGCCCGAATCGGTCACATTTTTCGCCGCTATCGCGCTACGGCTCGCGGATCAAATCGCACCCAAGTTCCTACTCGGAACGCTGGAATCCTTCCGGCTGCCAGTGTTGGCAAGTAACCGTGTTCGCCTTTCGTAACAGGCGCAAGAAACAGCTTGCGTTGTTACCGGTCTACTGCTACTTTCCAGCCATCCACGGGCTAGCACGAATCAGAGACTACAGCGGGCTGGACTGCTTTCCTTGGTGGAGTTTCGCGAAAGATCTGCTGTGGTGACGCTGTCCTGCTCTCTTCGACACTCGACTCGGCCCGACGGAAAGGAGATCTATGTCTACTCCGAAGAAGCAACTGCCACTTGCCGGTAGTGAGCGTGTTCCGCTAGAAGGAGCACGAGAGATAGGCCCAGCCAAGCCCAACGAAACGGTTGACGTGACCATCCGTTTGCGTTCTCGGGCCGGGAAGAAGCCGATTGTCAACGCTGCTGAATTCACGGAACCGATCGGAAAACGTACCATCTTGAGCCGCAAAGAATTCGAACAACGCCATGGTGCGGACGCTAACAGCATTGCTCGCGTCGAATCATTTGCCCGTCAACACAAACTCACGGTAAAGGAAAGAAGCCCGGCGCGTCGGACCGTCATTCTCTCCGGGTCTGTTGCTGCCATGAACGAAGCGTTTGGCGTCGAATTGAAGGAATACGAAAGCCCAAGCGGCCGATACCGCGGACGCACAGGCCCCGTCCACCTTCCGGCAGAACTGCAGGACGTGGTCGAGGGTGTCTTTGGTCTGGATAATCGACCCCAAGCCAAGCCGCATTTTCGTAAGCGGCAGGGGCGCGGTGGCGCCCGTGCCGCTGCCGTGACCTTGTCCTACACGCCGATTCAAGTCGCCACTCTATACAACTTCCCCACAAATGCAGATGGGTCTGGTGAATGTATCGCGCTGATCGAGTTGGGGGGAGGTTATAACGCGACCGATCTAAGCAATTACTGGAGCCAGCTCAAGCTGACCGAGAAGCCCACCGTGTCAGCGGTTTCGGTCGGCAACGGCAGCAACAATCCTACCGGAGACCCGAACGGCCCGGATGGCGAAGTCATGTTGGATATTGAAGTATCAGGGTCGATCGCTCCTGCGGCAAAGATCGTCGTCTATTTTGCTGAGAATACGGACGCTGGCTTTCTGAATGCGATTACCACTGCGGTGCACGACAGCACGAATAACCCGTCTGTGGTCTCTATCAGTTGGGGTGGTCCCGAATCCTCATGGACACCGCAGGCCATGACATCCATGGATGAGGCATTCCAGTCCGCGGCCGCAATGGGTGTCACGGTTTGCGTAGCCGCCGGAGATGACGGCTCGACTGACGGGGTAAAAGATGGCCTGAACCATGTGGATTTCCCGGCATCGAGTCCTAATGTGCTGGCATGTGGAGGCACTGAGTTGGTCGCCTCAGGTAATACCATTAGCAGCGAAACGGTGTGGAACGAACTCGCGAAGAATGAAGGCGCAACTGGAGGCGGCATCAGCGACTTTTTCCCGCTTCCCAGTTGGCAGAATGAGGCCGGCGTACCCGCTTCTGCCAATCCCAATCACAATCTAGGTCGAGGTGTTCCGGACGTGGCCGGCGATGCCGACCCGACCACCGGCTACGTAACGCTTGTCGATGGGAGTCCCGATGTGATTGGGGGGACGAGCGCTGTCGCTCCCCTATGGGCTGGATTGATCGCGCTCATCAACGAGAGCATCGGAAAGCCGGTTGGCTTCGTGAACCCATTGCTTTACCCGAGCGCGAGCACGGCGGCGGATTTCAATGACATCACCTCTGGCAACAACGGCGCCTATTCAGCCGGTCCAGGCTGGGATCCGTGCACTGGGCTCGGGTCCCCGATCGGGACTCAAGTTGCGGCGGTATTGGGCGTTCCTCCACGCGCCCAAGCGAAGAGGACGGGATCTTAGGAGCTAAGCCGAGCAGCTCGACCGCGACGTAGTGGCGACGGACCAGATTTGTACCATCATTCCGACGTTCCGCGACCGCCTGTTTACAGCGATCTTCCCCGGGCGCGCCCCGGGCGCGCCCGGGTTCCGAATACATTGATCTTCGCCAGGTAGGACAGCCATGCCGACGATATCGCTCAGATTGTGAGAGAAGAGTTCAGTGCTTCGCTTATGAAGAGCTGCTTCAAGCACGACAAACTGAGGCTGGACATCCTTTGGCTGAGAGACGAAATCCTGGAGACTCAGCCAATCTGCCCGAACCTGACGTGATCGCCGCCGAGATCGCGGAGGATTTGCAGGCGGCGCTGGATCAGTTCACGCTAATCGCCACCGACTTAAAACAATGATTGCCGGCTGATGCTCGCTTTGGCGGCGGGGCCGTCTGTCATTATCCAGCCCTCGCCTGCCTCGCCCAATCAATTAGGAATCGCTTTTTGGTTGGTCGAACAGATTTTCTTGGTATCGGATATTCTGCGCCAGTAAATACGCGACGAATACATCAGGAATGGGTGCAGGGCGGCCATCATCGTTTTATCAAGCAGGTGGATCTATCTCCCTATCTTTCTCAGACGATACGGCGCCGCTCACCGGAAAGATGGTCAATAGTGAACAGTTCACAAGTCCATTTTCGTTGAATACTGACGACAGGCTCATTGCAATCATTCTCAGTGCTGCTTGCGGACTCCCGGAAGACTTCGTTGCGGCAATTGTTGTCGCCAGGAGCAGGAAAAATGGCGCTACCCAATACCGTGGTTCCCAACCGCACCCTCGAGATTGTCAACCCTCACCCACTGGTGAGGGAGCAACTTTCGACGCTCCCCGCGCGAGCTCATGTGAAACCATCGCTGCCCAGCCGAATCGCAGTGATCGGGAATTACCTTCCCCGGCAATGTGGACTTGCCACCTTCACCACAGACCTTTGCACCGCCATATCCGGGGAATACGGGAGCGCTCGATTGATGGCGCTGCCGGTTAACGACACGCAGGAAGGCTACGACTATCCCGCGCGCGTGCGCTGGTCACTGGACCAGGAAAGCGTAACTTCGTATGAGCAGGCCGCAGAATTCCTGAACTTCAACAATATCGACATGGTGTGCCTGCAGCACGAGTATGGGATTTTTGGGGGCCCCGCGGGAAGCCATATTCTGCATCTGCTGCGCGCCTTAAAAATGCCCCTCGTCACAACCTTGCACACGGTCTTGCGCGAACCGGACGCTGACCAACTGGCAGTGATGGAAGAGATTGGGGAATTGTCCGATCGGCTCATCGTAATGAGCCAACTCTCATCCCAGTTCTTGCAGGAAATTTTCAAGGTTCCAGGCCGCAAAATCGACATGATTCCGCATGGCGTTCCGGATCTCCCGTTCCTCGATCCTAATTTTCACAAAGACCGCTTCGGAGTGGAAGGAAAGGCGGTATTGCTCACTTTTGGCCTGCTTTCGCCGAACAAGGGGATTGAGAATGTGATTCAGGCTCTGCCGCAGATTTTGTCCAGGCATAAGAACGTCGTTTACCTCGTCGCAGGCGCCACCCATCCTCACGTCCTGCGCCGCGAGGGCGAAGCCTACCGAGCCAGCTTGCAAGCTCTGGCCAAGGAAGTGGGGGTGGAAGCGCAGGTGATGTTCCACAACCGCTTTGCCAGTCCTGAGGAGATGGCCGAGCTCATCGGCGTCGCCGACATTTACATCACCCCTTACCGGCATGAAGCGCAAGTGGTTTCCGGCACGCTCGCCTACGCCTTGGGAGCGGGCAAAGCGGTCATCTCAACTCCCTATTGGCACGCAATCGAGTTGTTGGACGATCAAAGAGGTGCGCTGGTTCCCTTCGAAAACCCCGGCGCGATCGCGCAAAAAACGATCGAACTGCTGGATACTCCCGCCACCCGCCACGCCATGCGGAAGCGCGCCTATCTGTTCGCGCGGGATACGATCTGGAAAAGAGTCGCGCAAGACTATATGGAGAGTTTTTCGCGGGTGCGCAGCGACCGCATGGAAAATCCTCGGGTTCAGTTTTCGGCGCGCGCCATACCCAAAGAGCTCAATCGGATGCCGGACTTGAAGCTGGATCATCTCAACGCTCTGACCGACGACACGGGAGTGCTGCAGCATGCAATCTTCACCGTCCCCAATCGAGGCGAGGGTCATACCACCGACGACAACGCTCGCGCCCTCATTTTCACGGTGATGCTGGAACGCGTAGGCAAGGAACAACCGGAGAAAAAGGATCAACCGGAGAAAGCTGGGCCGGAGAAAGCTGGGCCCGAGGAAGATGGGCGAGGGCAAGCAAACTTACTGATGGCAAACTTCTCCGCCCGTTACCTGTCATTCCTCGAGCATGCCTTCAATCCGGCGAAGGGGCGGTTCAGAAACTTTCTCGATTATGATCGCCGATGGAACCAAGCCGCGGGTTCCGAAGATTGTCACGGACGCGCCGTATGGGCGCTGGGCACGGTTCTGGGGCGATCCAGCGATCGGGGATTGCGCTGTGCCGCCGGCCGGCTCTTCGAGTTATCCCTGCCTGCGGTCGTGGAGTTTTGCAGTCCTCGCGCCTGCGCCTACACTCTTCTCGGAATTCAGGAGTATCTCGATTCCTACCCCGGCGATCGCGATGCGCAGAAGATTCGATCCGCGCTGGCCGGGCGTTTGCTTGCCATGTATGAGTCGATCCGCCGCCCCGACTGGAAATGGTTTGAGAATGTTCTGGCTTACGGCAACGCGAGACTGCCGCAGGCCCTGCTGATCGCCGGGTCGGCCAGTTCCGATGATCACATGGTCTCCGCGGGCCTCGAAGCGTTGGACTGGCTCAACGAAACCCAACGCTCGGAAGCCGACGGCCACTTTATGCCCATCGGGTCGCAGGGTTTTTATCGCCAGGACGGCGAAAAGGCCCGCTTTGATCAACAGCCGCTGGAGGCTGCCGGCGCAATATCGGCATGCCTGCAGGCCTATCGAATCACCGGCAAGAGCCGATGGCGAGACCAAGCCTGGTCCGCCTTCAACTGGTTTCTGGGCGGCAACGACCTCCAGCTTTCTCTTTATGATTCCGTCACCGGCGGCTGCCGCGACGGCCTTCATCCCGAGCGCGCCAATGAGAACCAGGGTGCGGAATCGACGCTGTCGTTTCTGATCTCACTTCTCGAAATGCGCTCCCTGCAGAACCCTGAACCAACGAAAAGTCCCTTATGAATATCGCTACACGAGAGCCTGAGAGTTCCGCGAAAACACGCTACGAGCCCTTGCTGCTGAGGCATCCCTCCAACCCGATCCTGACCAGCAAGGATTGGCCGTACTCCATCAATAGCGTGTTCAACGCGGGGGCGACCCGGCTGGCGGATGGCACTACCTTGCTCCTTTGCCGGGTCGAAGATCGCCGGGGCTTATCGCATCTCTGTGCCGCGCGCTCGGCCAACGGCGTCGATGGTTGGCAGATTGACAGCGAGCCGACACTCATGCCCAGCCCGAAGGGATTTCCCGAGGAAATCTGGGGCATCGAAGATCCTCGCATCACATTCGTGCCCGAACTGCAGCAATACGTCGTCACGTATACCTCCTATTCGCGCGGTGGTCCCGGGGTGTCTCTGGCCCTGACCAAGGATTTTCGAAGCTTCGAGCGCTACGGCGTGATTATGCCGCCCGATGACAAAGACTCGGCGCTTTTGCCGCGAAGGATCAATGGATACTGGGCGTTGATCCACCGTCCGGCAACCAATCTCGGGGCCCACATCTGGATCTCATATTCTCCCGATCTCCATTATTGGGGCAGACACCGGCTCATGCTGGAGGCGCGGCGGGGAGCCTGGTGGGATGCCAACAAGATCGGGCTGTCGCCGCCGCCGATTGAGACTTCGAGAGGATGGCTGGTGATTTATCACGGCGTTCGGCACACGCCATCGGGCTGCCTCTATCGTCTAGGCCTGGCTTTGTTCGATCTTGAAAATCCGGCGAAATGCCTGCTGCGCGGCGATTCCTGGATCTTTGGGCCCGAGGCGGATTACGAGTGCCACGGCGACGTCGACGATGTTGTCTTCCCCTGCGGATACACGATGGATGCCGACGGCGACACGCTCAACATTTATTACGGGGCCGCGGACTGCGCCATTGCCCTGGCTCGGGCCAGCGTGCGTTCTCTGCTCGCCTGGCTGGATGCCAATGCCAGCAGCGATCGCCGGCAGCGCGCCGACGATCTTTAGCGCCGCTGGCATGAGTTTTCGCCGAATTCCTAAAGTGAGCCGTATTGCACAGACTGGGCGGAGCATCCGTGGAATTCTGGGACCTTAGTTCATCGCCCTCACTCCACGCAGCCCGCAGCCGCAACGTTGCACCGGGCAAGCGAAGGATGATCCGGCAAGGTGATTCAAAATGCGCACCTCCCGCTTTTTGTTGTTAGCAGTTCTCATGCTGGCCCTGCCGGCCAGTTTATTGGCGCAGTTCGGCGTCTCGATCACGATCGCTCCACCCGCGCTGCCTGTGTACACCCAACCCATGGTCCCGGCCGACGGTTATTTGTGGACGCCCGGCTACTGGGCGAATGGCGATGAAGGTTACTTCTGGGTTCCGGGCACCTGGGTCATGCCTCCCGAAGCTGGCTTGCTCTGGACCCCCGGCTACTGGGGTTGGGGCGGTAATGCCTTTGCCTGGAATGGGGGATACTGGGGCGCGCAGGTCGGCTTCTACGGCGGCGTCAACTACGGCTTCGGTTATGGCGGCGTCGGCTATGGTGGCGGATATTGGGATAAGGGATCCTTCAACTACAACACCACGGTGAATAACGTGAACGTCACCGACATTCACAATGTGTACAGCAAGACCGTAATCAACGAAACCACGGTCAACCACGTCAGCTACAACGGCGGCACCGGCGGAATTGCCGCGCGGCCGACTGCGGCGGAAGAGACCGCGACAAACCAGCCCCACACCCCTCCAACCCCGATGCAGAACCAGCACGTGCAAGCCGCGAGCACCAATCACGCACTCCTGGCATCCGTGAATCAGGGGCGTCCGGCGGTCGCCGCAACGGCGAAGCCCGGCGAGTTTAGCGGCCAGGGAGTGGTAGCGGCCAAGGCCGCGGGTGCGCCTTACAAAGCTCCAGCCGCCCAGACTAAGGCTGCTGCCAGCAAGGCCGCCCAAAGTAAGGCAACCGAGAACAACCCAGCCGAGAACAAGGCTGCCGAAAACAAAGCAGCTGAAAGCCGCACGACGGAGAACAAGGCCGCTGCGAGCAAGGCTGAGGAGAACAAAGCCACCGAGAACAAAGCATCTAAAGATAAGGCGGATTCAGCCCGCACCACCGAGAGTAAGCCACCGGCGAGCAAAGCAGCCGCACCCCGCGCGGCAGAGAACACGGCCGCCGCTAACAAAGCGCCCGCAACTCGACCGAACGAGAATAAAGTAGCGAAGCCCAAGGTGGCCAGCCCACCCGCCGAGTCCAGCAAGCCGACTGCTGACCGTGCCCAGCCCCCTTCCCATCCTGTCACTACGGCTCATGCGCAGCCCGCTCCTCGTCCAAAAGCTGCGCCACGGCCGGAAGCCGCGCCTCGCGAGCAGACTCCGCCCCATGCGGCCACAACGGCTCGCGCCCAGCCCGCTCCGCGTCCCGCGAAAGAGGCCCCCAAGCCGGAAGAAAAGCCTCGTCAGTAGAATCTGACGACGTTCAGTTGCACACGCAGGAAGTCCTAGCAGTGATGAGAAGTCGATGAAGACATTGGCGCGAGTCCGCGGTTTGGACTCGCGCCCACTTTTATCTTGCCGCAATGCCTATGTGAAGACGACCGCCTACGGCTGTCCGGTCGAGCGCAGCTTAACTTCTTTTCTTATCCTCTGTCGGCAAACTGGGGCGCCCAATTCATTCCTCCTTGGGCGCATTTCTTTGGTCACTGTGCTGTTTTGACCAGTAAGAAAACGCGGCAACGCCTATAAACAAAGCTGAATCGCACGAGAAAAGGAGCAACACAATGCTCGGAACCATTTTGATCGTGATCCTGGTGTTAGCGCTAGTGGGCGCTCTGCCACGCTGGTCGCACAGCCGGGAGTGGGGTTACGCCCCGACCGGCGGCTTGGGACTTGTACTTTTTATCGTGGTCATCCTCCTGATTATCGGTCGGATCTAATCGGATCTAAATCGACCCGCTAACGCCTTGGATAGGGACTTCGACAATAGGGCGCCGGCCAAATCAAATTCTGTAACAGGAAGTGAGTCAGAACATGAAACCAAGTACGCAAGATCGAACCGCGGGCAAGCTTCATGAGGTAAAAGGCAAGGTCCAAGAGGAGATCGGAAAAGCCACAAACGATCCGGAGCTGGAAGTCGAAGGCAACGCAGAAAAGAATGCCGGAACGGTTCAAAAGTGGATCGGTCGAGCCGAGAAAGTCGTCGGCCAATAGGGAACACGCTCAGCATCGGCCTGCAGAAAGGCTCGGGAGGGACAATGTCGCAAAGCGTAGTGGAAACAACGGTCGACCAGATTGCCGAAGCAGCGCAGCAGGCTTCGCGCGCAAGCGATGCGATTGCCGATGCGATCGATGACGGCGTGAGAGTGGCGAAGCGTGCCGCCAAACAGGGTGGCGATGCCGCTGAAGAACTCTTGAACGACACCGCCGAGCGCCTGCAGCGACATCCGCTGTTGACCATGGTTTCCGTATTCGCAGTCGGCGTCGGCGCCGGCGCCTTGCTCGGTTGGATGATACGACGAAGATGAGGAATCCGCAGCGGAGGAAGGATTCGAGCAGTCGAGCAGCGAGAAGGCCATCCGCTAAAAAGACATTGGAAAACGAGAGCCTGAAAAAAGGAGAACCATCATGACCACGAATTTGCCTATTAAGTGCGCGCACGTACCGTGCCTTTGCCTGGTACAAGGCGGAGAACAATACTGCGGACAAGCCTGCAAAGAAGCGGGCTCCAGCGAAGTCGAGATCGCCTGCCAGTGCGACCACGGAACCTGCCCGCTTACGGTGTGAAGAATGCAAACCGTTCCTCGGAAATGCCGCATACCAGGCCACCTCCATTGACCTGAGGAGACCGGCTTGACCAAGGAGAATCGAATATGAAGCTGCTTCGCAGTACGCTCCTGGCCGTCGCAGTTTCGGCCATCCTGTCGGCGTTTGCGAGCGCGCGATCCCTGGTCGACGCGCCCGATGCCTCACCGGGCACGATTGCGGCGACAGGCCCCGCGCAACCAGACCTGACCTACGTTCGTCCGACGCAGAAAATCAAGCTGCGCAACTACGTCTTCGATGCGTTCGGTCCCTATCCGCTCGCCGGGGCCGCCTTTGCGGCCGGTATCGGCCAGGCGTATAACACTCCTCCCGAATGGAAGCAGGGGGCCAGGGGGTATGGCCTGCGAATCGGTTCCGCCTTCGGCATTGCGGCCGCCAGTACCAGCGCGCGCTACGGACTGGCCCAGGCTTTTCGAGAAGACACGCTGTTCTACCGCTGCGAGTGCAAAGGAGTATTTCCGCGTCTCCGCCATGCCTTCATTTCAACTTTGACCGCGCGCCGAGGCGCAGACGGCCACCGCGTCTTTTCTTTCCCGTCGCTCATCGCTCCGTACGCCGGTACCATGACCGCCGTTTACGCCTGGTATCCCGGGCGCTACAACGGCAAAGACGCGCTTCGCATGGGCAACTACACCATGCTCGGCTATGTGGGCGGCAACGTCGCCCTGGAATTCCTCTACGGCGGGCCGCACTCCTTGCTTACGCGCATGCACTTGAACAATACGCATGCCGCGCCCACTTCGAGTTCAAAACCATGATCGGCCCCGGAAGCATTGCGACGGCAGGCATGGGCGCTCCGCTTTCGGAGCCTTCAACGCTGCCCGCATCTTCCGCGGTTTCCACCGGAGGCCCGATCCGCCACTTTCTCGAATGGTTCGGCGACCTCGGAATATTTTTCTGGCAAGTGCTGCGGGCCGCAGTCACGCCGCCCTTTGAGTTCCGCGAACTGTTTCATCAACTGGACGAGATCGGCTCAAAGTCTTTGCCGCTGGTCGCCCTGGCCGGCGCCGCCACCGGCATCGTTCTTTCCCTGGAGGCCCGTTTCAGCTTGACGCGATTTGGCGCCAAGTCACTGCTTCCCGCCGCCATCGTGTTCTCCATCCTCCACGAAACCGGCCCGATCATCACCGGCCTGGTTGTGAGTGGCCGGGTGGGCGCGGGGATCGGCGCCGAGTTGGCGTCGATGAAAGTGACCGAGCAGATCGATGCCATCGAGGCCTCCGCGGTAAATCCTTACCGGCTGCTGGCCGCGACTCGCATTCTAGCTTGCATCCTGATGCTGCCCCTGCTTACGCTTGCTGCCGACTTTTCTGGCTTGATCATGGGGTGGGTTACCCAAGCCGTGGCCGAGCCGTTGTCGTTCCATCAGTTCATCGATAGCGGCTTCAAGGGAGCGGATTTCAGCGACTTTCTGCCTCCCACCTTTAAGACCATGGTGTTCGGACTGATCATCGGTTTGATCGCCTGTTTTCAAGGAATGCGAACTCAGGGAGGCGCAGCGGGAGTCGGGCGCGCCGCCACCAGTTCTGTGGTTTTGTCGTCGCTGTTCGTGATCCTCGCCGACGTGGTACTGGTAAAACTGATCATTATCTTTTTTCCCTGAGGATTTTTCTCGCAGCATCGATTTGCTATGAACACCCTCGATCAGATTTCGCCGACGCAAGCCGAAGCCCAGGTAGATGGCGCGGCAGTTATCGCTGTCGATGGCGTGCGCAAGTCTTTCGGAAATCAGAGAGTCTTGAACGGGATAAGCCTGAGCGTGAAGCGTGGTGAAACTTTGGCCGTATTGGGGCGCAGCGGAACCGGTAAAAGCGTCCTGCTAAGACTCATCATCGGCCTGCAGAAACCGGACTCGGGTTCGATTCGCATTCAAGGTCAAGACATCGCCGGCCTCGCTCTCGACCAGATGGGCGAAATCAGAAAGAAGATGGGCTTTCTGTTTCAGCACGCCGCGCTCTACGATTCCCTTACCGTAGAACAAAATGTGGCATTTCCGCTCCAGCACCATGATAAGGGGATGTCGAAGTCGGAGCGGGCCGACCGGGTCAGAGCGCTGCTCGCAGAAGTAGGCATGGAGGGAGCTCTGGCCAAGATGCCTTCCGATATCTCCGGCGGCATGCAAAAACGAGTGGGGCTGGCGCGCGCGCTGGCATTGGATCCGGAGATCTTGCTGCTCGACGAGCCCACCGCGGGTCTCGACCCCATCAGCTCCGGCGAGATCGACGACCTGGTTCTCAAGCTGCAACAGGAACATCACATGGCGTCAATCGTCGTGACCCACGATCTGCATAGCGCGAAAACCATTGCCGGCCGTCTGGCTCTGCTCGATAAGGGAGACGTCGTCATTCAAGGCAGCTTCGAAGAATTGCAGAGCAGCGACATCGCATTCGTTCAGGAATTTCTAAAGCATTCGTAGGAGGTCATCATGTCGACGGCGGCGCGGTTGGGATTTTTCATCATTGCGACCCTGGCCATCCTGGCGGGCGGAATCTTTATCATCGGCGGCAAGCAGTATCTTTTCAGTTCGACCTACCAATTGAAAGCGCAGTTCGACAACGTTGAGGGCCTCGACGCCGGCGCCGACATTCGACTGGGCGGCGTCCACAGCGGAACCGTGCGCCACATTGTGCTCCCCCACAAGCCCGGCGACAAAGTGATCGTGGTCATGGATCTCGCCAAGTCCTCCCACGAGATCGTCAAACAAGACTCCGTAGTCACGATCGAAACCGAAGGTCTATTGGGCAATCAATATCTCGCGATCTCGTTTGGATCCGCCAAATCGGCAAACGTGCGCGACGGCGATACGCTCCTCACCCAGGCGCCTTTGGAAATGGCGGACCTGCTGGCCAAGACCAGCGACATTTTGGATAGCACCCAAGATGCAATTCAGAACGCCACCCGCGCGACCGCGAATCTGGACTCAATCAGCGCCAAGATCAACAACGGCCAGGGGACGGTAGGAGCGCTGGTCAACGATAAAAAGCTCTACGCCAACCTCGAAGAAACCACGGCCGCCATGCATGACACCATGATCCAGGCGCAAGCCGGAGCCACCGACTTCCAGGAAAACATGGAAGCCCTGAAGCACAGCTTCTTCGTGCGCGGATATTTCAAAAACCGCGGCTACGAAGATTCCGCCGAACTCGCCAAGTATGAGATTGAAAAACTGCCAGCGGGCCCTTCGTCAAAGCAGTTCACCTATTCGGCAAAGCAACTCTTCGACAAGCAGGATTCGGCCAAGCTGAAGAATCAGAAAAGTCTCAACGGCGGAGGGGAATTTCTGGCCAATAACCAGTTCGGATTTGCCGTGATCGTAGTGTCCGCCGGCATGGAAGGCGATACCCAGAAGGACTTGGTGTTAACCGAAGCCCGCGCCATGGTGGTGCGCGAGTACCTGGTGGAGAACTTCGGATTCGACGACAGTCAGCTCAAGACCTTGGGAATGGGCAAGCAAGCGGACGCCAACTCCGACACCGGCTGGGGTACGGTACAAATTCTCATTTACTCGCCCGGGAGCGAACTCCCGCCGAGCAAGGAAGCGCACCCAGAAGCTTCTTTAAAATCCGCCGCCGAGCAACCGGCTCAAGCCCCGATCCAGGGTAGCCCGAAATCGCAATGAGTACCGGTGTTTTTCATCGTCACGGGTAACACACTATTGAGCAGCCGGCTCCACTTCCCAGCATGTGAAAATCCTGCCTGAAGACTCATGGCCGCGCCGCGATTTTCGCGGCATCAAAGTGCACGGCTTTGATGCCATGCCGACGCGGGAAGTCTGCGAGGCGGCGAGAAGGTTTGGCTTGCCCATACTCGTCGATGTGGTCAGCCGGCCCGAGGTGGTGGACATGCTGGCGCCGCAGTATCCCGATGTGAACTTCATCATTCCCCATTTGGGCAGCTTTACCGACGATTGGCGCGGCCCACCAGCAGGTGATCTATCAGATTGCACGCTACCCCAACGTCTATGTCGACCCCTCGGCTGTGCGGCAGTTTGATTACCTGGTGCAGGCGGTGCGCCGGGCTGGACCTCGAACGTTATTGTTCGGCTCCGACGGACCGTGGATCCATCCCGGCTTGGAACTTCACAAGATAAGACTGTTAGGCTTACCTCCAGAGAAGGAAGGGCTGGTGCTCGGGGGAAACATGCTGCGCTTTCTGCGCCGGGCCCGCTCGGGGAAAGCTGCGGCCCCGGTCGTACGCTTTGTAGAAATCAAGGCAAACGAATCCGTCGGCGAATCCGACCGAGCCAGCCAACTGACGGCGGCCGATCTGAGCCAGTACCGTTTGTAAGCAAATGCGAAGCGGCTCAGCTTTCAATCCACAGCCCTGCAGAGAAGCGCATCGTTCGCGATTCCGGCCGCCGATGGCAGAAAGAAAACCACACGCCATCGCGGAGTCAGCAATTTCCATCCCCGCATTCCAGCGATGTCCTCGCCGTGCGCAGCACGCTCCTTCTTGTACCCGGGAACAGAATCAGGGCTATGGAATTTTCCTCTTTCGGATGTGTTGACGCCTGAAGTCGAACTCAGATGAAACCCCACTTTGGGGGCATGCTCAATCGTGCTCAAGCGAACCCGAGGATTGGACCAACAACTGCAAAACGAAAACGGAAAAGGACGGCAGCGTTTCCGGATGTTTTCAGACGGGTACGGGATGAACAGAACGAGAGGAACAGAACTATGATCGATAAGAAAATGATGCGGTCGCTGGTAGAAAAAATGGAAGCCGAAGCCCGAGAAATCTTGCGCTGCGACGCCGACTTCTCCAATGCTCTTCTGGCGCTCAAGTCAGAGATCGACAGCGACCCTCTGGTTCAATCCTGGGTGAGCAAGCTGAGCGCTGACGGTCGCAGTGTTTCTCGCTCTTTCGTGCCGCACATCAGAATCCGAGTCAGAACTGAACAAGGCACTTTTGCCTTGCCCAGGCCGGCCTGCATCCCCCATTCCCCGGCAGTTGCGGAAGTCGCCCGTTTGACTCACGCGCTGGGAAATGCGGCTAGCGCCGTAATCAAGAGGAGTCGCTGTTACCGTGAACTGGAAGCCATCGTAAGTCAGGCGGTAGGGTCAAGCGATCGTTTTGAAGGAATTGCTTCCGAGGTCGAGAGTGCAGGATATGCAGTTCTGATTTGCCTGGATCTTTCCGCTTATACCCGCGTCCAGGGCTTGGCTCCGCCGCACTCTCGGCTTAGACAGGCGAACGCAGACATCCCTGGCCGCGACTCCGCCCTCATGCGGCTATCGGTGAGCGACCGTAAGTTTCTCAAAGCGATGAGCATCAGAACTGACGAAGTTTAAAAACCACGCTTCGACTCGATATGGACTCCGCTCCGGCAGTCAGCGTTCTCATTTCTGCTATGCAGTTCCTTTCTTTCCGCTCTTCCGCTGTTTCCATGCGGGAACTCAATCGAGTCATCCATCTTAGCCCGCGGTAGCTGTGGGAGCGGAAGCCGACGCGGGCGGGAAGAGTTCATTGGACCTCGGTTCCGCCCGGAGTCTGGCTCCTCCATACCTTCCACCTTGCGCCGATTCTGCCCGCGCGCTCGCGCATGCCCGGGAGTCCCAATGGCCGGCGCACCCGGAGCGCAAGACCTGTTCGTCGACACCTCAGCCGTTGTCACGCACGCGCACGCCCCGCAACTGAATGTCGGCGTATTCCACTTCGACTTCGATGAGGCTGGCGCGCATGGCGTACGGCATTGGCCAGGGCCTCCTGAGCTATGCGATAAACTTCGTCGCGAATCACGGGATGAAGCTGCCGCGGCTGGCCTTCCACAACCACGCGAAAGTCCGGCCGATGTTGAACCGCCAGATCTTGCGGAATCCGGGACAAGGCCTGCTCAAGAAAGTTCGAGTCCATGCCGGAGCAGCGCAGGCCGGGAACGGCGTTCCGGTTTTCGTTGATCACTTGCCCCATCAGGGCCAGTACCCGGCCGACGGCGGCTTGGCGGGCGACTCCTCGTACAAATTATCGTCGGCGAGATAGAGTTGCTTGGAGCCGCTGAGAATTCCCTGCAAAAGAGTGTCGTAACAATCCTGAGCGATGCGGGTTCGTTGGCCTAGTCTTTCTTCAGAGCGAACGTGGAGCAGCCGGGTTAACTCGCTACCAGTGTCTTCACAATCTGCTCCGCTCTTTCTGAGTGCCATTCGTTTCAGGCAGTATTTCCTGAAGTCGTCGCCGTTTCCGAGATGCCTCGGCGAAACACCGTGCATTCCGGGTTCTACCCGGAGTCGCGCGGTACGAAAAGGACGAAGCTCGCGCTGGGAGGGATGTTTGGGAACTTCCCGGGGCGACCCTCTCCGCGGAAGAATCCACGCGACTCCGCCAAAGGTCTGGCACATGACGGGAGACACACCTCTGGTCGAAGCCAGCGATCCAGTTCTCAGAGAAGAAGAGGTTTGCGTAGCCGCTGCGCTTCCGGCGGGAAAAAATTAATTTGCAAAACCCTGCTCCATTTCCCCTCGCCATTGCACGCTACCCGAGTCCAGTGCCGCGATTCGAAATGTTCGATCGTAAACAAGTGTCATCGCGGCCTTCCTCAATAGTGGTATCTCCCTGTCACTTCATGATGTAAGCGAAAAACCCCCCATTGTAAGGTTGTGCGCGAAGGCGCCCGGGTCCATGATCGAAGCGTCGAAGCGAGGAGTCCGTCATGAGCGCAACCCAGATCAGCCTGATATCGGAGACACCTTTTGCGCGCAAACTTGCACCGCTTTCGTTCGAACCGCCTCTGGCCGAGTCGGAAGCCTTGGCCGCGCGCTACGAACGGGTGTCCCGTCTTTCCCGGTCGATCGCGTGCATGACGCCCAAAGCTCTCTCGCGCAACCTTGTTTCGCTCTTCATGCCATCGTTCCCGTGCGATCAGGTGAACATCATTATTTTCGAGGGCAGCGATGAAGTTCATTGGACTTCGTTGGGCGCGGGTCAGATGGCGATGCCGGAGGCTCCGATTGAGGAGACCACGCTGTGGTCGGTCTATCAGGAGCAAAAGCCACTCTGGGTTCCAGACTGGCCGCGCGACGAACGATCAAGGGTCCGGAAAGAGGCTGCGAGTGCGATCGGATGCCGATCTCTTTGCCGGCTACCACTGCGCGCCGGCCATGGGTGTTTCGGTGTGCTCAGCATCGCCAACTCGCGTCCGCAAATCTACTCTGAGCAGGAGATTCGTTTGTTGTTGTTGGCCGCCGACCAAGTGGCTCTGGGATTAGCGAACAGCCTTAGCACCGAGGCGCGGCGACGACTGCAGTCGGAATTGGATGGCGCGGCGGCCCGCTTGAAATTGCTGGCTGATCTCAGCGGAAAGTTCGTGGACGACGCCAGGCTAGAATCGTTTCTGGGCCAGGTGGCCTTTCAGATTCGGGGGTTGATGGCGTCAGATTTTATCGTGCTGGGATTGACGGGACTCAATCATGAGGCCCTCCAGGTAAGGGCTTTCGACAGCGCGGAGGAAATTCCTTTCAGTCGGGAGTTGGTCGGAACTTTGGGGAAGGCGTTGTGGGAACGCGTACTCTCGACACCAGCGAACTGGACGGGCAAGCTCGAAGACCTCACCAAAGACTACGCGCCTGCTGAAGGGATCGATTATGACGCGATGCACAGTTGCGTAGCGCCGCTCATGGCGCGAGATCGCGCTCTGGGCCTGTTGGCCCTTGGCAGGCGAAGCGGCTCCGGTTACTCCCGCGACGAGATCGAGTTTTTGGGCCAGGTCGCGAGCCAGGTGACGATCGTGGTGGAGAACTCCCTGCTTCACGCGGAGTTGCGCAAAATGAAGGTCGAGTGCGACGAAGAGAAAGCACACCGCGAAGACGAGTCAGCCGGCCAACCTGTTTTCAAGGATATCGTGGGGCGGAGCGCGCCCTTGCAACGGGTGTTGCGCGACGTGGAAGTGGTAGCCCCAACGGACTCCGGCGTGTTGATTCAAGGCGAAACTGGCACCGGGAAGGAACTGATCGCGCAGGCGATTCACGATCGAAGCCCCCGGCGCGATCGTCCCTTCGTGAAAGTGAACTGCGCGGCGATTCCTTCCGGGCTGCTCGAGAGCGAATTGTTCGGGCACGAGAAGGGCGCGTTCACCGGGGCCATTATGCGCAAGCCCGGCCGCTTCGAAGTCGCGGATAAGGGGACGTTGTTCCTCGACGAAGTGGGCGACATTCCTCTCGAGTTGCAGTCGAAGCTCTTGCGAGTTTTGCAGGAGCGCGAATTCGAACGGCTGGGCAGTTCGCGCACTCAGCGAGTCGATGTCCGCGTGATTGCCGCGACTCACCGCGACTTGAAGCAGATGGTCGAGGAGGGAACGTTTAGGAGCGATTTGTACTACCGCTTGCACGTCTTTCCCTTGACCGTTCCGCCGCTGCGCGAGCGCCGCGAAGACATTCCTCTCGTGGTGCGCCACTTTGTGGAGAAGTACGCGCGCCGATTGAACCGGCGCATCGAAACCATTCCGGCCCGTGCCCTGGAAGTTCTGACCGATTATCCTTGGCCGGGTAACGTCAGGGAGTTGCAACACTTCTTGGAGCGAGCGGTGATCCTTTCCTCTGGACCATCGCTGCGCGCGCCACTGGATGAACTGAAACACGAGACGGCATCGGCCTGCGCGACGAGCTTAAGCACTCTCGACGAGGTGGAGCGCGAGCACGTGCTGCGGGCTCTGAAGGAATCGAACTGGGTGACGGGAGGGCCGAAGGGCGCTGCAGTCCGGCTGGGCATGAAGCGTACGACGCTGGCTTATCGCATTCGCAAGTTGGGGATTCCGGTTCGGCCGCTGTGATGCTGGAGTCTCCATCCCGCGGGAGCGAAAATCACCGTTGAATCCGGCCGCGACGCAGAGCGAGCCGGCAAACGAAGATGGGGCGCTCGCGGCTTAAACCTGCGAAGGCGCCGGCTAGTTCAGACCCGCGTACTGCAGTTTAGAAGCTTGGCTGATGGCCCCGGAACCAAGGCGTTTCGAGGATTCCGTTAGCTCCTGCAACCAGCGAAGAAGCTGGGGCGTCAGCATGGCTTCCGAGTAGCGCCAACGCCAATTTCCGCCGGCGCGGCCGGGTATGTTCATGCGAGCCTCTGTACCGAGGTTGAGCAAGTCCTGCAGCGGGGCGATCGCAAGTGCGGCCATCGATGACCAAGCCAAACGCATCAGGTCCGGAGCCGCTTCGCCGAGATCGCCGGGCGCGCGCTTGAGATAGCTCCAAAAATTCTGGCGCTGGTCGTCCGGTAATTCTTCGTACCACTCTCGCGTAGGAGCGTTATCGTGAGTACCGGTATAAACCACTGTGTTGTGCACAAAATTGTTGGGCAGATACGGGTTGTCGGAGTGGCCATCGAACGCAAACTGCAAAACCCGCGTGCCCGCCAATTGAAATTGGTCGCGCAGCGCCGATACGTCGGGCGTAATGATGCCGAGATCTTCGGCGATGAATGGGAGACCGCCTAGCTCGTGCTCGACTGCCCGAAAAAAATCGGCGCCGGGCCCGGGCACCCATGCTCCGGACTGGGCCGTGGGCGTGCCCGCCGGGACATGCCAGGCGGCCGCGAAGCCGCGAAAGTGGTCCAGGCGAACGGCATCGACGTGATTGAGCAGAGCGCGCAGCCGGTGAATCGGCCAGCGATAGCTGGTGGCGCGCAACGCTTCCCAGTTGTAAACCGGATTTCCCCACAACTGCCCTTGCGCGCTGAAATAATCGGGAGGCACACCGGCGACAAAAAGCGGACGGCGATGTTCGTCGAGCAGAAAAAATTCCGGGTTGGCCCAGACATCGCTCGAATCCGGCGAAACAAAGAAGGGCAGATCGCCGATCAACCGCACGCCTCGCGAGTGCGCATGCTGTTTGAGTTGATCGCCCTGGCGGAACAATAGATATTGCGCAAAACGGGCCTGGTCGATTGGAGCGGCCAATTCCCGGCGCGCGGCGGCGAGGGCCGGTTCCCTGCGCTGGACCAGTTCATCCGGCCATTCGAGATAGTAAGTTCCGTGATACTTTTCTTTCAGCGCCCGAAAAAGCGCATAGTCTTCCAGCCAATGTTGTTGTTGGGCGCAGAACTCTTCGTATGCGGGCCGCAAATCTTTGCGTTCGCCTGCCTTGAAGTTTGTCCACGCCGTGAGAAGCAGCCGTTCCTTGAAGGGAATCACCGCCTCGTAGTTGACCGCGTCGGAGGCAAAATTAGAATCAATATCGGCCTTAAGCAGCCCGTCAGCGATTAAGGCGGCCGGGCTGATCAGCGTCGCATTTCCTGCGAACGAAGACATCGCCTGATAGGGAGAATTTCCGTAGCCGGTTGGGCCCAGAGGCAGAGCCTGCCACCAACTCTGGCCGGCATCGCGCAACCGATCCACCCACGAGAACGCGGAAGATCCAAAATCGCCGATGCCGTAAGGCGAAGGCAACGAAGTGACATGCAGCAGTAAACCAGAGGCGCGGTAGTCGGGCGGGAATGGAGGGACAGTCGTAGGCCCGCCCGCACCGCTCATTGCCGCGCTCCGGAATCGAGCGCCCGGTTCACCATCTCGTGCGCTTCGCTCACGATCTCTCGTAGATGCGACTCGCTCTTGAAACTCTCGGCGTAGATCTTGTAAATGTTCTCGGTGCCGGAGGGGCGCGCGGCGAACCATCCATTTTCGGCGACGACTTTCAGACCGCCGATCGGAGCTTGATTGCCGGGAGCCCGGGTCAGCTTCGCGGTGATGGTTTCTCCGGCGAGGTGCGAGTCCTTGACGGCCTCGGGCGAAAGCGCCGAGAGCTTGGCTTTTTGCTCGGGGGTGGCAGGCGCGTCAATGCGGGTGTAATAAGGTGCGCCGAATTCTGTGGTCAGCTCGCGATAATGCTCGCCGGGATCTTTGCCGGTGCGGGCAGTAATTTCGGCAGCCAGCAGATCCATGATTGGTCCATCCTTATCGGTGGTCCAAACGCTGCCATCGAGGCGCAGAAAACTCGCTCCCGCGCTCTCCTCGCCTCCGAAACAGCAGGAGCCATCAATGAGACCGGGGACAAACCACTTGAAGCCCACCGGCACCTCGAGCAACTTGCGGCCCAGCTTCTTGACGACCCGGTCAATCATGCTGCTGCTCACCAGCGTCTTACCCACCGATATTTCATGGCGCCAGTGCGGGCGATGCGTGAGCAAGTACTGGATCGCAACGGCGAGATAGTGGTTCGGATTCATCAGTCCGGCGGAGGGAGTTACGATGCCGTGGCGATCGGAGTCAGGATCGTTGGCGAACGCTACCTGATACTGATCTTTCAATTTCACCAGCCCGGCCATGGCGTAGGGGCTGGAGCAATCCATGCGAATTTTTCCGTCGTGATCGACCGTCATGAACGAAAAAGTTGGATCGATGAGCGGATTCACGACGACGATATCGAGGCCGTAGATGGAGTTAATGGGCTCCCAGTAAGGCCGCGCGGCCCCGCCGAGAGGATCGACGCCTAGCTTGAGTTTTGCGCCGCGAATGGCGTCGATGTCGACGACGTTCTTGAGATCGCGAACGTAGGGCAGAACGAAATCTTCCTGGTGCGTGCTCTCGGCTCGCATCGCCTTTTCGAACGGAATGCGTTTGACGCCAGCATTTTCCGCGCGCAACAAATCGTTGGCTCGATCCTGCACCCAGCGCGTCACGTCGGTATCGGCGGGCCCACCGTTCGGAGGGTTGTACTTGAAGCCTCCATCCTCCGGAGGGTTGTGCGAAGGGGTGACGACGATGCCATCGGCGAAGCGCTCTTTTCGGCCCTGGTTGTAAACCAGAATGGCTCGCGAGATGACCGGGGTCGGAGTTACACCATCATTCTTTTGAATAATCGTCTCGACGCCGTTCGCGGCCAGCACTTCGAGCGCCGTGCGCTGCGCCGGCGCGGAGACGGCGTGAGTGTCTTTGCCCACGTAGAGCGGACCATCGATTCGTTGCGCCCGGCGGTAATCGCAGATGGCTTGCGTAATCGCCAGGATGTGCGCTTCCGTAAACGAGCCGTGCAGCGGGGAGCCACGATGTCCGCTGGTGCCGAAGGCAACGAGTTGGGCGCGGTCACTGAGGTCGGGCCGGCGCTCGAAATAATCCTTATCGAGGCGAGCCACATCGATCAGCATCTCTTTCGGCGCGGGCTTTCCGGCCAGCGGCGATAGGGTTGGTTCGCCGGCTGAGGCTGCTCTCGGTGCCGTCTCTAAGGTATTGGACATGATTCCACCTTCCAGATCTCGGTCGTATATTCGGCGATCGTCCGGTCGCTCGAAAACTTTCCCGAGCTGGCCACGTTAAGGATAGCTTTCCGCGCCCACTCATGGGAATTCGCGTAAAGCTCGCCCAGATGATCCTGCGCCTGAACATACGAAGTCAGGTCGGCCAGATGCATGTAATGGTCTGCAACCAGCAGCGTATCGCGCAACGGAGCGAATATGCCAGGCTCATCGAGGCTGAAATGATCGGAAAAAATCAGGTCAAGTGCGGCGCGGGTTTCGGGTTCGTGCTCGTAATGCCACTGCGGGTTGTACCAGGCGCGGCTGTTTTCGACTTGTTCCACGGTGAGTCCAAAGAGGAAGAAATTCTCCTCGCCGGCTTCCTCCGCCATTTCGATGGTGGCACCATCGCGCGTACCGACCGTTAACGCTCCGTTCATCATAAACTTCATGTTGCTGGTGCCGCTGGCTTCATAGCCGGCGGTCGAGATCTGGTTCGAAACATCGCTGGCTGGAATCAGGCGCTCGGCTAGCGTCACGTTATACTCCGGCAGAAAAATCACTTTGATGCGCCCGCCGACGGCGGGGTCTCCATCAATCGTGGCCGCGAGGTTGTTAATAAATTTGATGATGAGCTTGGCCAGGCGGTAGGCCGGCGCCGCTTTGCCGGCGAAGAAAAATGTCCGCGGCGGCACCTTTAGGCCGGGATTTTCCCGCAGCCGGTTATAAACGACGATGATCCGCAGCGCGTTCAGCAGTTGCCGTTTGTATTCGTGAATGCGCTTGATGTGGCAGTCGAAGACCGTATGCGGGTCGACGATTTGCCCCGACGTGGATTTGACCCAGTTGGCGAACTGCGCTTTGGCATCGCGCTTGGCGGCCAGGAATACCTCTCGAAAACCGGCATCTTCGGCCAGCGGTTTGAGGTTCCTGAGCTGGCTCAGATCTGTGATCCACTTCTCACCGATCGCCTGCGTAATCGCATTCGCCAGCTGGGGATTGGCTTCGAGCATCCATCTCCGCGGCGTTACCCCATTGGTTTTGTTGTTGAAACGATCGGGGAACATTTCGGCCAAATCTTTGACGGTTGTCGTCCGCAACAACTTCGAGTGAATTGCGGCCACACCATTCGTGCTGTGCGAGCCCACGATGGCCAGATTCGCCATGCGGATCTTCCGCGTGCTTCCTTCTTCCACCAGGCTAATGCGTTCGACGCGACCTTCATCGCCCGGAAAGCGCAGGCGGACTTCGTCGAGAAGCCTGCGATTCACCTCGTAAATGATTTCTAACTGCCGCGGCAAAAGCGCTTCGAACCAGGCGACCGGCCACTTCTCGAGCGCTTCCGGCAATAGAGTGTGGTTGGTGTAACCCAACGTCCTTTTGGTAAGGTCCCATGCGTGGTCCCACGTGAGGTGGGCATCATCGAGCAGAATGCGCATCAGTTCCGCCACAGCCATCGAAGGATGCGTGTCATTGAGCTGAATTGCGGCCTTCTCCGGCAGCATGTTCCAATCGCTGTTGTGGCGCAGGAAGCGGCGCACCAGGTCGGCCAGCGAACACGCAACCAGGAAATACTCCTGCAGGAATCGCAGTTCCTGGCCGGCGGTGGTTGAGTCGTCGGGGTAGAGCACGCGGGTGAGCGACTCCGCCTGCAGAGTCTCGCCCAGCGCGCCCACAAAATCCCCGGCGCCGAATTGCTCGAAATCGAAGTAGTCGGGAGCGGCGGCAGCCCAGAGGCGTAGCGTGTTGATGGTTTTGCCTCCATAGCCAACCACGGGGCGATCGAACGGTATGCCGAACAGGGTTGACGGCCGATTCGGAGTCACCTCATAGTGTCCGTCGCGCAGTTTGAAAGTGGCGTTGAGCTTGATTTCTACTTTCTCGTGTTGGCGGGCAATCTCCCAGGGATCGCCGTCGCGCAGCCAGTTGTCAGGATCTTCCCGCTGCCAGCCGTTTGCGAACGATTGCCGGAACATGCCGTACTCGTAGCGCAGGCCGTAACCGGTCGCGGGCAGTTGCATCGTCGCCATGGAATCGAGGAAGCACGCCGCGAGCCGTCCCAAGCCGCCATTGCCGAGGCCCGCATCGGGCTCCTGCTCGAGCAATTCCAGCCAATCGATTCCCTTTTCCTTCACCGCCTGCTTGACCAGAGGATCGAGTAAAAGGTTGGTGACATTATTGGCCAGCGCGCGGCCGATCAGAAACTCCATGGAAAGGTAGTAAATACGTTTGGCATTCTGTTGCTCGTAGGTGTTCTTCGTCGCCACCCAGCGTGACGCGAGAACATCGCGCACCGAACGGGAGAAGGCCTCAAAGCGCTCGCGGGCGCTCGCCGCCTTCGGGTCGATCGCTCGGTCAAAGACCAAATGCCTCTCATACAACGCATCGTCGCTCCCGACCAAAGCAGTGGGGCCGGGAAGGTATTTGCTGAGAAGTTCGGGAGGGTTGGGGGCTTTCGGGGCCATGGGAACCACTTTCGCGGGGTCGGGGCGCACTGCACTGCGTGTACTCATTGAGGCATCCTCGTGTTCAAACCGTCGGAATCTGAGTTAAACATTGAAATGTTAAGAGCCGGTGAAAGAAATCCCACAAATCGCGAGTGGGATCATGTTCCAACATGGTGGTCGTCATTCCAGAGCCGAATCACCGGCCGGAAAAGATTGTGTTCGTAACTGAGGGCGCTGAGGCTGGCCGGGCTCAGCAGAAAATATCTGCCACCGTTGAGATCAAGCCCCAGCCAGCGGGCTGTCAATACGCGGATAAAATGCCCGCTCGAAAACAGCAGGACGTCCGCGTTGAGGGCGCGAAGACGATTGACCACGCGGTCCGCCCGGGCGCTGACTTGCGCCGCCGATTCACCCCCCGGGCCGCCGTCGCGGAAAAGATCCCAGTTGGGATTTTGACGAAGAATATCCGCAGAAGTCAGTCCTTCATACTCGCCGTAATCCCATTCCACCAAGTCAGGGTCCGTGACCGCGACGGCGCCAAATCCGGCGAGTTCGCAGGTTCGAGCCGCACGCTGCAAAGGACTGGTAAGCACTTTGGCAAATTTCATTCCTTGCAAGCGCTCGCCCAGCCGCTTGGCGTTGCGCTCGCCATCCGGAGTGAGGGGCAGGTCGGTGAGGCCGGTATGCTGGCCGGAGACGGTCCAGGCGGTGTTTCCGTGCCGCGCCATGTAGACCTGCGGAAGTGCTGCGCTCATGCTAGCGGTTTCCTCCGAGCTTAACGTGCCATGCGACCCCTGACGTCAGAGATGACGGCCAATTGGCAGATGACAGGCGATTCGCAGACTGCCGCTGTCCGCTTCCCTTTCACCTAGGTCGCTTGGCCTCCGGCGCTGGCTTTTGGCCAACGATCGGCACCTCGGTTGACTGGCCTAGCATGTCGTTATAAGTAATTGTCTTTTTTCCTACCAGCACCAGCAGTTCACGCCCGGCGGCATATTTCACCGTGTTCATCCCCAGCGGAGGCGTGTAAAGCACAAGATAAATCGTATCGCCGACTTTGAGCGAAACGTCATAGCTGACGGCAGCGGAGTCACTGCTGCCGGCCGCCTGATGGGTCTTGACGTCCATTATGGTTGCGACTTGATATTTCGACGCGGTCTGGCAAAAGGCTGAAGATACCAGCAAACAGATTACGAATGCAGACACTTTGAACATGACCATCTCCTCGCCTCGCCTCGGCTCGGCTCGAGAATTCTCTCGGCTGCGGCCGCGTATACGTTTGCGCCCGGCCAGCATTGGATGCAACCTTACTACCAAAGTTGCGCGTGCCACAAATTTCGCCCCGTGAGGCGGGGTTTGCGCCTTGGCATCGCGATTGCAATATCCTCGCCGACGCGGTGGACGGTACCGTGCGAGTCAGGAGCTTAACTATGAGGATCGTCGAGTTAATGCCGGGAGAGGCGAACGCGGGGATGATTTCATCGATCATCAACTTGATCTGCCCACAGTGCGGCGGGGCGATGGCCGAATTCCAATGCGGCGGCAAGTGCCGCAGAAACTGGCTGGCCGAGTGGGAGTGGGCCAACCAACGAACCGCGAACTCCGCGGAGTCGAGCGTGCGAGTGCGGGGCGGGGCGAGAGGATTAAGATAAATTGGTGCTCGCGTTTGAGCGGGAGATCTTGATTTATGGCTGCCACGACCACAGCAGTAGACCTTGACCGCCGCTTCCGGGTTCCCGGTGTTGCCACCGTGGGCGAAGGCAACGGCGGGCTGGCGCGAGTGCGGATCACCAGCCCTTTGGCCGAGGGCGAAATGTATTTGCATGGCGCCCAAGTCACATCCTGGAAGCCCAAGGGCTGCGAGGAAGTTCTTTTCCTGAGCACGAAGTCGCGCTGGCAGGATGGACAGGCCATCCGCGGAGGAATTCCGATCTGCTTTCCCTGGTTTCGCGGCAAGGCCGACGACGCCCACGCTCCGGCGCATGGGTTCGTGCGCACAAAGCAGTGGCAAATGGAATCGATTTCGGAAAACGACGCCGGAGTCGCCGTAAGCATGTACACCGAGAGCGACGAACAAACGCGGCGCTGGTGGCCGGCGGAGTTTCGCCTGGCGTATCGCGTCGTGTTTGGCTCGGAGTTGACTCTCGAACTGACTTGCGCCAACACCGGGACAACGCCTCTGCGCTTTGAGGAAGCCCTGCACACTTACAATCGAGTCGCTGATGTGGGCGGCGTGCGCGTGCATGGTTTGGACTCCGTGCACTTTCTCGACCATACGAACCGCGACATAGAAAAGACGCAACACGGCGACGTGGTGGTCGCCGCCCCGACCGACAGCGCTTACCTGAACACGAAGGGTGATGTTGACGTGTTGGACGCGCCCATGGGCCGTCGCATTCGGCTGTGCAAGGCCAATTCGCTCGGCACCGTAGTTTGGAATCCGTGGCGGGAGGGAGCCGCGGCGATGCACGACCTGGGGGAGGGCGAATGGCAGCAGTTTATCTGCGCCGAGGCCAGCAACATCATGGCAGCCGCCGTCGAACTGGCGCCGAAGCAGGAGCACAAGATGACCGCCGTTCTGAGCGTGGCGAAGCTTTAGGCCGCATCACGGGTTCCGCCCGACATGCAAAAGCCATGCGCCAGCCCCGCGGAGCCCGTAAATTTTTTTCTCCTTGAGCCAATCACATGTTGCAGCCGCCGCCGGATTTCGGCGCGGCCGCGAGAGAGTTGTGCCTTCACGGTTCCTTGCGGCACGCCCAGTGCCGCCGCCACCTTTCTTACGCTCAGATCGTCCCGCACCCGCAGCTGAAGAGCCGCTTGCTGTCGGGGCGGGAGGCTGTGGGTCGTCTTGCGGACCAGTTCGCGCAACTCGTGCCGCGCCAAACTCTGCTCCGGCGTGGGCTGAGGATCCACCAGCAACTCTCCAGCGGTGGGCAGACCGACTGCGGAACGTTCGTCGAGCGAAAGTACTCTGCGTCGCATGCGGCGCCGTATCTGCATGCGAACCGAGTTGACCACGATCGCCATGACCCAGGTCGATAGCTGCGCCCGCCCGTCGAACTGCGCCATGTGCCGGAAGGCCGAGAGCATGGCGTCCTGCACCGCATCCTCGGCGTCTTCGCGATTTCGGAGCTGGCGCATTGCGATACGCTGAAACTTTGGCAAGGCGCGCGACACGATGGCGTTGAACTCGCGGTGACGCTCGCGGTTATGGTCTGCGGCCGCTTGGGGTTTGAGCGCGGCAGTGCTCATGACAAAAGATCGGTTCCCCGCGGCGAGCGATGTAGTCATGTTCCCTGGTCTCCGTCCTGTGCACCGGGTTTGAGCGTTCAACAAGAACCTCGATCTAGCATTTTTCGGGCCAACGAATCAACAGCGAGAAGGATGCTTGCTGATCGCTTCAAAAAAAGATCGGTTCCATGGGGATATGGAGCGAACGGGATTATCTGTTTCACGAAGTCCCTTCCGCGCCGAGGCGTCGGACCTCTTCCGCCCGAAGCCGCACCTCCGTCATGTGACAACTGCTTGACACTGTTCAAGCATTGGCGTGACGTCTCCGAATTCCTCTGAACCCAGCCTTCTCGCTAAATGGTTGGATTTAATAGAAATGGGCCACCGGTCTACCTCGCTTTTCGGTGGAGGACCGGATGCAAGGATGAAGTCGTCGCAGTTGAAGGCGGAGGATGCGGTTGATGCGCGAGTCAGGTACGACGAGTGATCTCACGATTAGCGCTCAAGCCAGCGGTGATAACACTGTGGTGTCACTCATTGGGCGCGTCAACGTCGAAACCTCGCCGCTTCTGCGCGACCGCCTGCGCTCCATATTGCAAGCCGATTCGACGAAGGCGATCATTGTCGATTTGACTCAAGTGCCATACGTCGATGCCTCCGGGATTGCGACCTTGATCGAAGCGCTCAAGATCGCGCGTTCCCGCGGTGCAACGCTGTGCTTGAAAGGTTTGCAGGGCCGCCTTCTTCATCTCTTCGAGGTCGCCGGAATTTCGGCTCTGTTCGAAACCGTGGGCTGCGGCAGCCCCTCTGCGGAATGGAAGGTGTCCTGATGGCAACCGTCTTCGAAAGCGTGGGAAAGGAAACGATCGACCACCTCGACTACGTGGGCAACCTGAATATTCAGTGGTGGGCCACGTTGCGCGCCATGAAAAGCTCGTTGCCTTTTATCGGCAAGCGCTACCGTTGGCGAACGGCCGTGCAACAGATGCTGCAGATCGGAGTCGACGCGCTGCCCATGGTTTCTTTGATGGCGATTTGCACGGGATTCATTCTCGCCATGCAAGGCGCCACGGAACTGCGCCGCTTCGGGGCTTTGCATTACGTCATCGATCTGGTTGCGGTTGGCTTCACCCGCGAACTCGGTCCCTTGCTCACGGCCATCGCGGTCAGCGGACGCTCGGGCTCGGCTTTTGCCGCCGAGATTGGGACCATGAAGGTGACCGAAGAGATCGATTCCCTGCGAGTGATGGCCCTGGACCCAATCGAGTTCATCCTTGCCCCCAAGTATCTGGCGGCCCTGGTCAGCGTTCCCTGTCTCAGCATCATGTGCAACGTGTGCGGGATTATGGCGGGCGGATTGTTCATGTTCTTCAGTACGCACCTCTCCCCACCGCTTTACTTTCGCGACGTTTTGGCGTCGATCAAGCTGCGCGACGTGGTCGCTGGGCTCATCAAAAGCGTGGCCTTCGCCACCATCATCGCGCACGTGAGTTGCCTGGAAGGCTTTCGTGTCGCCGCCGGCGCCGATGCAGTAGGCCGGTCGACGACCAGCGCCGTGGTGAAGTCGACTTTTCTTGTGATCGTTGCCGACGCAGTGTTCACCGCCATCTTCTACTTTACGGGGCAGGCCTAATGGCAATCGTGTCGGTTCGCGACCTGGTGGTCGAATACGATGGGCGCCGCGTGCTCGATGGCCTCAATCTTGACATCGAGCACGGCGAGACCATGGTGCTGTTGGGCGGCAGCGGCTCGGGAAAGAGCACGCTCTTGCGCCACATCATCGGCCTCGAGCGGCCGAAGTCCGGCAGCGTCTCGATCAAGGGAATCGACATCACAAATTGTTCACCGGCTGACTTGAAAAAAGTGCGCCACTCCATTGGTGTGGCATTTCAAAGCGCGGCTTTGTTCAATTCGCTTTCGGTCAACGACAACATCGCCCTGCCCATGCGGGAGCATACCAAGCTGGCGCCCGCGATCGTCGATTTGGTGGTGTGGATGAATCTGGCCGTGGTTGGCCTCGCCGATTTCGGCAAGTTGCATCCGCAAGAGCTGTCTGGCGGCATGAAAAAGCGAGCCGCGGTAGCGCGAGCGCTCGCACTAGGTCCCGAAATCCTTGTGCTCGATGAACCCTCGGCCGGCCTCGACCCCATTGTAGCCGCCGAATTAGATGAACTCATTCTTCTTCTCAAACAGACCTTTGAGATGACCGTGATCGTCGTGACCCACGAGATGGCGAGCGCGTTCCGCATTGCCGACCGCATCGCAATGCTCTACAAAGGCGAGTTTCGTTCGATCGGGACCAAAGAAGAAATCAAAGCGAGCCAGGATCCTCGCGTTCGCCAGTTCTTGGATCGCTGTCCGGATGCGAGGGGAAAAGAACCTGCCATCGCCGCTTACTTTCAGAAATATCTCCAGAGTCCGGAGGCAAACTTGTGACCACGGAAGCAAAAGTCGGAGCCTTTGTCTTAGGATGCTTCGCCATCCTGGCGTTCACGCTCATTTACCTGATCAACGCACAATTCGCCGGGGACAGTGTTCCCTACCGAACCTACCTGCGTTACGCCGGCGGGCTGGAACCGGGCGCGACCGTACTCTTCGGCGGGATCACGGAGGGCAAGGTCACGGCGGTGCGGCCCTGGAAGGAAGACCCGACGCGGATCGAGATTCTTCTGGAAGTAAAACAAGGCACGCCGCTGAATGAGAAGTCGATTGCCAAGCTCGGCCTGACCAGCATCATGAACAGTGCTTCGCTCTCGATTACGACCGGGAGCAACGATGCGAAGCGACTTCCCGCTGGTTCGCTGATCCCGTCGCAAGAAGCGGCCAGCCTGGATGAGATTGCAGGCAAAATAACCACCGTTGCCGACAACGCCAACGACCTGATCGTGCAGGTGCAGGGAGAGCTCAAAGGGATCAGCGGCGACGCGCGCAATCTGCTGGCCAACCTGAATACCGTAACCGGGCCGCCGAATCAACGAAAAATTCAAGCCGTGCTCGACCGCGTCAACGGCCTGCTGGCGAGCGATGGCCCAAAGATCGATCGTCTGTCCGATAAATTGCTCGCACTCAGCCAGCACGCCGACGACACGATTCAGAATGTGAACGGCACCGTCACCGACATGCGCGATCCGATACGAAGAGACCTGGCCGACTTGCAGAATACGCTGCAGCAGGCCAAGGCTCTGATGTCCGACATGCAAGTGATGGTGCGAGCCAACGACGGCAAGATTGACGACACGGTGGAGAACTTGCGAGTGGCCACGGACAATCTGGATCAGCTGACCGACTCGTTGAAACAGCGTCCGTGGAGCTTGATTCGGATCAAGCAGCCCGAGGACCGCAAGGTCCCGAAATGAGACCGCAAGGCGCCGAAACCAAGGAGAATCAGCGTGAAAAAAAATCGAATGAACGTTGTCGTTGTCCTGGCAGCCGTGATCACTTTGGCCGGCTGCGCGGGCAAAGTGAAATACCCGAACTATTACACTCTCAACGTGCCGCCGCCGCCGGACCCGCCCCTCGAGGAGGGTGTGCACGCGTCGCTTGCGATAAGGCAATTCCGCTCGCCCGCTTATCTGCGGCAAGGCGCCATCGTTTACAAAACCTCGCCGGAGCAGATCGGTTTTTATCAGTACCACCGCTGGGCGGTCGATCCCCGCGAGTTCGTGACCAACGCCGTGGCCGAGCGGCTTCGGGTCAGCGGCAAATTCAACCAGGTAAAGTTCTACGACGGCCGGCCCGACGTCGATTACATTCTGAGCGGCCGCCTCGAAAAGCTTGAAGAAATCGACTATGACGGCGGCGTCAAAGTGGAAGTCGCAATCTCCGCGCAGATGACGAGTCTTGCCAACGGCGCGACGGTGTGGAGCAACGCGGTCACTGAGGTGGGAACCGTCAGCCAGCGCGACGTACCCGCGGTCGTAGCGGGGCTGAACCGCACCATGGATCGGGCGATCGAGAGACTGCTGACGCCGACGCCCGCATCCGAGCCGGCAAAGGGAAACTAATCGAACCCAAAATACGGAGATGAGGGTCATCCGGCCTGAAAAATATTAAGCGATACACCACCGGCCGAAACTCCGACATCGATGGAGTGTCGGTCGCTTACCTTCGCGGTCGAAGCAGAATCACAACCGATCTGGGGGCGACGACGTAGCTTGTTGCCCCGAGTGGAATCCCGTGATCCGAGAAATCCTCGGGGCTTGGTAATGCCGTGTCCACGATCCTCTTCCACTCCTCGGCTGTGCCTTCCTGAATTTGAAATTCCAGCTTTTCCCAGTAGGCGTTGATCATCACGTAAAGGTCATCGTCGTCTTGGGAAGCGCCGCGCAGGCAAAACGCCAAACTGTGGGAGTCATGCGACAGGTCAGCTTCCCCGCTGCTTCCGTACCAGGCTACATCTTCCCTCCAGAACCTGCTGCGGCTCAGAGTGGGATGATTTTTCCGAAAGGCAATCATGCTCTGAAAAAAACGAAATATGTCTTGATTGGCGGGAAGCTGGCTCCAGTCCAGCCATCCCGTGGGATTGTCCTGGTTATAGGGGTTGTTGTTACCGAACTGCGTATTGAGAAATTCGTCGCCCGCGCGGAACATCGGAGTTCCGTTCGAGAGCATCAGCAGGCAACAGAAGTTTTTCACCTGCTGGCGGCGCAGAGCCATTACTTCGGCGGTTACGCCGTCGTCGCCTTCGTGTCCGCAGTTCCAACTGTAGTTGTCGTTGGTCCCATCCTGATTGTTGTTACCGTTCGCCCAGTTGCGTTTCTGGTTGTAAGCGACCAGATCGTAGAGCGTGAAGCCGTCGTGCGAATTCACGTAGTTCACGCTCTGGTAGGCGTGATAGGCGTCGGCCCGGCTGTCGGGGAAAAAATCGTCGCTGCCATAGATTCGGCGCATCAGGTCGGGGACCATGCCGGCGTCGCCTTTCACAAAGCGGCGAATGTCGTCGCGAAAGCGGCCGTTCCACTGCAGCCACGTGATGCCCGGGAAGCCGCGGCCGAGCTGATAAGCGCCCGTATCCCAGGGCTCCGCGATCAACCGTAACCGGCCCAACTCCGGATCGGCCGCGATTTCACTGAAGATGGGAGCGTGGCCCCAGTTGAGAGATCCATCGGTATTGCGGCTGAAGACCGAGGCCAGATCGAAGCGGAAGCCATCAATGTGCATCTCCCGTTTCCAGTACCGCAGACTATCCATCACCATCTTGCGCACGTGCGCCTGGCCAAAATTCAAAGTGTTGCCCGTACCGGAATAATTTGCGTAGGGGCTCGCCGGGTCGCCCGTCAGCATGTAGTATCCCGAGACGTCGAAACCCTTGTAGCTGTAAATCGGTCCCTTATGGTCTCCTTCTGATGTGTGGTTGTACACCACGTCAAGCACAACGCCGATGTCGGCCGCATGAAATGCCTTCACCATATTTCTGAATTCCAGATGCTGTTCATCGTCATCTCGGTTGCTGGCGTATTGCGCGTGAGGCGCGAAGAAGTTCAAGGGCATGTAACCCCAAAAGTCGTTTTCCTGCGGATCGCGCTGAAAAACCGGCATCAGCTCGACCACCGTTATCCCGAGCTCTTTCAAGTACGGAATCTTTTCGACCAGGCCCGCATAGGTTCCCGCGCGCGACGGATCCACGCCGGAGTTTGAGTTCTTGCTGAAGCCTCTTACGTGCAGTTCGTAAATCACCGCGTCCGCTTCGTGGTGCGGTGAACGATCTCCCGCCCAGTCAAACGAGGGGCGCTGAGCGGTCAGCACCCCCAGCGGAGCGTGGCCTGCGTTCGATCCTTCGCGCATGGCCAATTGACGATCGAAAGCGGGAGGGAAAAAGACGGCTCGCGCATAAGGATCGAACAGAACTTTTTGCGGGTCAAAGCTATGAAGGTAGGGCACAGCTTGTCCCGAGACCGAATATCCGTAGTAACTGCAGTCGGCGAGCTGGCTGGCTGGTATGCGGCAATGCCAAACTCGTCCTGACTTGTGGTGGAGAAAATCGAAGCGATACTCCAGCAGCGGGTTCACGAGATCGCCGGAAGCGTAGAACAGGAGCGTAACGCTCTCGGCCGGCTCGGCATGGACTGCGAAGTTAAACGCCTGTTCCTGCTCAATCCAGGTGACGCCAAGCGGCAAAGGTGCGCCCTCGCCCTGCTCCCATGCCAGACGTTTTCTGGGTACCCGAGCAGCGGGCTTGGTCCTGCGTTCAGCGTCGTTGGGGGCCGTGACCGTCTCTCGAAGAGGATTGTTCACCTTCGGCTCTTTCATCCGAGCTCTTTCATCCGAGCTCTTTGATCGGGGCTTCCATCGGAAATTCGAACCTCTGAGCCTCCATCATAAAACCCCGCGGGGGCGCGACGCGCAAAAGTCCGCAAGGCTGTTCAGCCTCAAAAAAACCGTGCATTTGACCTTCCACGACTCGACCAGGATAACGCCCGCTAAGGTGAGGCATCATTCGCCGGTGTCATCGCACCGTGACGGGGGGTTGTCACGTGCCAACTCTGTTGCCGAGAAGTCACCCAACGCAAGGCGATTATCTAGCGTCATTAGAGCCAGATAGGGAGTGTTTCAAAACGGCTGTGGAAATGCTTTGTTTCATCAGGGCCTCGGCCGGAATTGCAGTCGATCGAACCGGCGGCCTTGCGGCGCGAAAAAAAGGCGACGGGCAGGAGAACTCGACCATGGCTACCTCACCGATAGCGGCGGCTCCGCCGCCAAAAGCAATTGCAAGCGCTCCTCCGCCCGCCAAACCGGCGTGGCAGAAATTCGTCGTGCCGGCAGTGGTGATCCTCCTGGCGGTGGCTGTGGTCGGGACGATCACCTACGACTGGAACGGCTGGGAGGGCAGCCACGCCGAGCAGGCGACCAACGATGCTTATGTGCGCGGCGATCTCACTCCGCTCAGCACAAAAGTTCCCGGCCTGGTCCGCGAAGTCAGAGTCAACGATTACCAAACGGTGCACAAGGGAGACGTCTTGGTTCAGCTCGACGACGACGACTACAAGGCCCAGTTGGCGCAAGCTGCAGCCGGGGTCGAGGCGGCGCGGGCCGGGATCGAAAATAACAAGCGCCAGCGGGAGTTGCAGGATTCGCGCATCGAGCGCGCCCGGGCCGGAATCGATCAAGCTAATGCGCAGATCGTCGCGGCCCAGGCAGGCAAAGACGCGGTGGCAGCGGATGTGACCCGCACCCGCGCCGAACGCAACCGGCAAGAGGCGCTGCTCAAGGCGAATTCCGCCACGCAACAGAAGGTGGAGGCCGCCGTAGCCGACGAACAACGCTTCGCCGCGCAGGCTGCCAGTCGCGATGCCGACCTGACCCAGGCGCGTACTTTGCTGCGCAGTAACGAATTGGCCGTCGAAGCTGAGCGCCGAAGCAAAACCGTGCTCGAATCCCAGGAGAACCAACTGATCGCCGATCTTCACGCCAAAGAAGCTGCCCTTGCGGCGGCGCAAGTGAATCTCGGTTACACCCAAATTGTGGCGCCGGGCGACGGCACCGTCGGCGAGCGGCAGGTGCGGCCGGGGCAACTGGTAGCGCCGGGCACGCAAGTGCTCGCGTTCGTGGAAAACCTGCGCTGGGTGCAGGCAAACTTCCGCGAGACCCAGCTCACCAACATCAAGCCTGGCGACGCGGCGGAAATCCGCATTGATGTTTACCCCGGTAAGGTCATCCAGGGAAGAGTGCTCGAGATCGCGCCCGCGAGCGGCTCACAGTTTGCCTTACTGCCGCCGGACAATGCCACGGGCAATTTCACCAAGGTCGTGCAGCGTGTGCCAGTCAAGATCGCACTGGATGACTCCGCTTTGACTTCACAATTGCGTCCCGGATTGTCAGCGGTCGTAACCGTGAAGACCCGGAATTAACCAGATAAGAGAACCAGATAAGAGAACCAGACAAGAATGAGCGCAACCTCCATCACCGTCGCGACAAGCCCGCCGCCCACGAGCGCGCCCGCGTCGGGTCTGGCGGCGCTACCCATCGATCTGTCCCACAGTCCGCTGCTTGGAATCCTGGGTGTATTGCTCGGTGCGGGCTTCGTAACTCTCGCGGGTCGATTGCTCACGCTGGGGGCAGCCGATCTCAAAGGGAACGTCGGCATCGGATTCGACGACGGCACCTGGATTTCAAGTTCGTTCAATATCGCTTTAATGTTCATCGGACCCTTCTCCGTTTACTTGGGAGGGTTGCTCGGGCCGCGTCGAGTCTTGCTCGCAGGGGCGGCGGCGTTCACCGTGATCGCGGCGTTTCTCCCGCTCGTCCACAGCTACAGTTTGTTGATCGTCCTGCTAACGCTCGCGGGATTAACCTCGGGCACGTTTTATCCGCTGACGTTGACCTTCGCCTTGCGCAATATTCCGCTGCGTTATCTCGCACTCGTCATCGCGCTTTATTCGACCTGCATCGAAGGCGCGGTCAACTTTGCGCCCTCTCTTTATGGTTTTTTTCGCAACCATCTTTCCTGGGAGTGGATGTTCTGGATTCCGGCGGCGATTACCCCCGCCATGATGGCCTGCATTTACTTCGGCATCCCCGCTTCGCCGAAGCCGCAAAGCAAGAAAGAGCCGCCCAGTTTCGCAGGGTTTTTCTACCTCAGCGCCGGCTTCGCGTTGCTGTTTGCCGCGCTCGACCAGGGGCAGCGCCTCGACTGGTGGCGATCGGGCGTGTTCAACGCCTTGTTCGCGGGCGGCGTGTTCTTTTTACTAGCGGCCTTGGTGCGCCGGTTGCGCCGTCCCAACTTCCTTGTCGATCTGCCTTACCTCAAGCAGTGGAACACGATTCTGCTCGCCGGGGCGCTCTTCGCCTTCCGGTTCGTGCTGCTTGCGACCATCATCATTATCCCGCAATCGCTGGCGGTGCGCGGACTGGATGCCGAGCAATTGGGGCCTGCGGTGATGTGGACCGCGGGGTTCGAACTCACCCTGGCATTCATCGGCGCTCTTCTACTGACCCAAGGACTTGATTCGCGATTGCTCATGGCCATCGGTTTCACAGCCATCGCCTTCGCCTGTTTGATCAACGCAGAGTTCACCAGCACATGGTCGCCGCAAAACTACTTCCGCTCCGAACTGTTGATGGCGGTCGGACAATCTTTCGCCATGATGGGATTAGTCTCCTCGCTCATTCTTCAGGCAGCGTTATCCGGAGGCCTGGAGGCGCCGCAGCGCGCTCTAACTTTTTCCGCGTTCTTTCACACCATTCGCTTGCTGGGTGGAGAAGCGGGTGCCGCTCTGATGGGGCATTTCATCGCGCAGCGCGAAAAGTTGCACTCGTTTCTGCTGGGCCTGCAAGTTCAATCCGGCCGCTCGATCACGGAAGGCACATTAAAAAATCTGGCCGCAGGACTGACGGGGAAATCGGCCGGCCCCGTGGCCGCAGGCGGCCGCGCCCTCGCCATCCTGGACGGCAAGCTTCGCCTGCAAGCCTACAGCCTGACCTTCATTGATGCGTTCCACCTCGTCGCCTGGGCCTGCGCGGTAATGCTTGTGGTGACCGCATTCCTGCAACGGTCGCCGCTCAGTTTCGCTCAACTGCCCTCGCTCCAGCAGAAATTCATGTCGAAGGAGAACCAGCCATGACTATGAAGCTGCTGATGGCAGCTGCCGTATTGCTTGCACAAACGCACGCGCTAGGGCAGCAAGCGGACGCAGCCTCGCCGTCACGCTCGATCAATCTCCATGAAGCCGTTGAGCTGGCGCTCCGGCACAATCACGTGGTCCGCATCGCCTCGCTGCACGTGGAAGAAGAGCAGCAAGCCAAAGAAGTTGCCAGAAGCGCGTACCTGCCGATCATCAGGAATGAAAGTATCTTTGCTCACCTCACGGATACTCAATTGATCGGCATACCCGCTGGAGCGTTTGGCGTGGTGGGAAGCAATGAAATTCCCTCGCGGTCGCTGCTGCTGAATCAAGGAGGCCAGACCTTCGAAACCAGCGGAACCGGACTGGTGCAGCCTCTCACGCAACTTTTCAAAGTCAAAGCCGGCAATGACGCTGCCCGCGCGGATGTGGTGGCCAGCCGCGACAAAGCCCACGCGGCGGAGAACGAAGTTGCGCTGAAAGTTCACCAGCTATATTACAAGATTCTAATTGTGCAATCCCAGCACAGCGCCGTCGAGGCCAAGATTCGGGCCATCGACTCCCAGCAGGGCGAGCGCCTGCAGCAGGTCCAATACGGCAGCACGCTCGAAGTGGATCTCATCGAAAGCCGCGCCCAGTCCCTGCAAGCGAAACAAGAGCTGCTGACCACAGAATTGCAGCTCTCGGACTTGCAGATGCAGTTCAACGATGTCGTGGGGCTTCCCATTCGGGCCGAGGTCAAACTCGATCTGGAGGTCCCCGCGCAACCCGAGGGTTGCCCTCGCGACCAATGCATCAAGCTTGCGCTGGATTCGCACCCGGAAATTGCCGAAGCGCGCGCGGTGGTGGAAAAAGCCGCCGCCGGCGTGCGCGAGGCCAAGCGGGAGTACATCCCCGATGTCGAGGCCTTCGCGCGCTACAGCTATCAGAATAATGTTCCTTTCTTTGCCCGAAACTTCGGCACTTTTGGCGTTCATTTCAGCTACGACTTGTTCGACGGCGGAAAGAAGCGGGCCACGCTCCGCGAGCGCGACGCCCAACTGGCGCAGGCCAAGGAAAATCTGGCCCGCATCAGCGACGAAGTCGAAGTGCGGGTGCAGACCGCTTACAACCGGGTGGAGCGGACGCAAAAGATGATCGTCGTCTCCAGGGAATTGCTCGCCACACGCGAGGAAGCGCGAAGGGTCTCCGCCCAGCAGTTGCAGCAGGGAGCTTATCTGCCCTCGCAGGCCGAGGCGGCCGCTGCGCAGGAATTCGAGGCCCAGACCCTTGTGCTGCAAGCGCAACTCGACTATGCCCAGGCGCAGGATGAGCTTTGGCAGGCCACCGGACAAAGCCCCCGGTGACTGCCGCGGCGTATTCAGGCGCCTCGGGCGCCGCGCCAACCGTGCTGATCGCCCGCGACATTAGCGAAACAAAATCTGACCCTGGGAATCTAACCCGTAAGGTACATTCCTAACTAGACCGGGCAAACTTCGCGGCGATCGCAAATATGGAAAAAGGAGTATCACCATGGCGTCCCCAGTTCAATTGGCAAAAAAGCGAGTCCAAGCCTCAGCGTGGAAGGCCCTCGCCTCCCACTACAAAACCGTTTCCAAGATGCATTTGCGCGAACTCTTTGCCGGCGATCCCAAACGCGGCCCGCGCCTGGCTGTAGAAGCCCTGGGCTTATACCTGGATTATTCGAAGAACCGCGTCACCGATGAGACTCTCCAGCTGCTGGTTCAACTCGCGCAAGAGTCTGGCCTGCGCGAGCGCATCGCTGCCATGTTCAGCGGCGAAAAGATCAACATCACCGAAAACCGCGCCGTCTTGCATGTGGCCCTGCGTGCTCCGAAGGGCGCATCTATTTTGGTCGACGGAAAGAATGTGGTGCCCGAGGTCCACGCTGTGCTCGACAAGATGGCGGCGTTCTCCGACCGGGTGCGCAGCGGCGCGTGGCAAGGCCACACTGGCAAGCGCATTCGAAATGTTGTGAACGTCGGCATCGGCGGCTCTGATCTCGGCCCGGTTATGGCTTATGAAGCGCTTCGGCACTACAGCGAGCGCTCCATGACATTCCGCTTTGTCTCGAACATCGACGGCACCGACTTTGCGGAAGCGGTCAGGGATCTCGATGCGGCGGAAACGCTGTTCATCGTTGCTTCGAAAACCTTCACGACGCTCGAGACCATGACCAACGCCCACACGGCTCGTGCTTGGTTACTGGCAGGCCTGGGAGGCGATGAGAGTTCTGTGGCCAAGCATTTTGTCGCCGTATCCACCAATGCCGCCGAGGTCTCGAAGTTCGGCATCGACACCGCCAACATGTTCGAATTTTGGGACTGGGTCGGCGGCCGCTACTCGATGGATTCGGCGATCGGACTCTCGACCATGATCGCCATTGGTCCGGATAATTTCCACGCCATGCTCGATGGCTTTCACCAGATGGACGAGCACTTCCGAACGACTCCCTTCGAGGCCAATCTGCCGGTGCTGATGGGCTTGCTCGGCGTCTGGTACACCGATTTCTTCGGCGCGCAAACCGTCGCCGTACTGCCCTACGAGCAATACCTCAAGCGCTTTCCAGCATACCTGCAGCAGTTGACGATGGAAAGCAACGGTAAGCATGTCACGCTCGAGGGCAAGCCAGTCGCGCACGACACCGGCCCCATCTACTGGGGCGAGCCGGGGACCAATGGACAACACTCTTTTTATCAGCTGATCCATCAGGGCACGCGCCTCATTCCCTGCGACTTCATCGCATTCGCCAAGCCGCTGAATGAACTGGGCCGCCATCATGACATGCTGCTGGCCAATGTTCTCGCTCAGGCCGAAGCCCTTGCTTTTGGCAAGACGCCCGAGCAGGTGAAGGCCGAAGGCACGCCGGATTGGCTGGTGCCGCATCGCGTGTTTGAAGGCAACCGGCCCTCGAATACGATTCTGGCCGAGCGTCTCACGCCCGCAGTGCTGGGCAAGCTGGTGGCACTCTACGAGCACTCGGTATTCACGCAGGGCGTCGTCTGGAACATCGATTCCTTCGACCAGTGGGGCGTCGAGCTGGGCAAAGTTCTGGCGCAGCGCATCGTTCCTGAACTTGAAAACAATCCCGAGCCCGCGCTCCATCACGACAGCTCGACCAACACGTTGATTCACCGCTATCGCCAGCTCAAAGAATCGCGCTCGTAGAAACCGCTCGGCGCAAAGGAGACGTCATGCAACTCGGAATGATAGGACTGGGACGAATGGGCGCCAACATGGTGCGACGATTGATCCTCAAAGGACACAACTGCGTTGTGTTCGACCGGTCGCCGCTGGTGGTGAGCGAATTGGTCAAAGAGAACGCCGTTGGCTCGGCCTCTCTCCAGGAATTCGTGGAGAAGCTGGAGAAACCGCGAGCCATCTGGCTGATGGTCCCCGCGGCGGTGGTGGACCAGACGATCGCCGAGCTGCTTCCCCACCTCGAGGCTGGCGATATCCTCATCGACGGCGGAAATTCTTACTATGTCGATGACATTCGCCGCGCCAAGGAGTTGTGGCCCAAACGCCTTCACTACGTAGATGTGGGCACCAGCGGCGGCGTGTGGGGCCTTGAACGCGGTTACTGCATGATGATCGGCGGGGAAAAAGATGTGGTCGAGAGGCTCGATCCCATCTTCTCGACCCTCGCGCCCGGCATTGGCGACATCTCGCGCACACTCGGGCGGGAGAGCGACGAGGGGACAGCCGAGCAAGGCTACCTGCATTGCGGTCCCAACGGCGCCGGCCACTTCGTCAAGATGGTGCATAATGGCATCGAATACGGAATGATGGCGGCCTACGCGGAAGGATTGTCGGTGCTGCGCTCCGCCAATGTCGGCAAGCGCGAGGGAACGATCGACGCCGAGACCACTCCCCTCCGCGACCCCGAACATTACCAGTACGACCTCGACCTCAAAAACGTCGCCGAGGTGTGGCGGCGCGGCAGCGTGATCGCTTCATGGCTGCTGGATCTCACCGCGGCAGCGCTGTGGCAAGACCCTGCGCTTTCCAGGTTTGCCGGCCGCGTCTCGGACTCCGGCGAAGGGCGCTGGACCATCAGAGCCGCCATCGATGAAGCCGTGCCCACGCCGGTTCTCACCGCCTCGCTCTACGAGCGCTTCAGTTCGCGCGGCGAAGCGGACTACGCCAACAAACTTCTCTCCGCCATGCGTTATGAATTCGGCGGCCATTTGGAAAAGCCGGCGGAAAAATCTGAGGCGGCGTAAGGAGAGACATCCATGACAAGTTCCCACTCGGACGCGCTCGTCTTCTTCGGAGCCACCGGCGATCTGGCCTACAAAAAGATTTTTCCGGCGTTGCAAGCGATGGTGAAGCGAGGGAACCTCGACGTCCCCGTCATCGGCGTAGCCAAAGCGGGATGGAACCTCGAGCAACTGCGCGCCCGAGCTCACGACAGCCTGGAAAAACATGGCGGCATCGACGCCGCAGCTTTCGAAAAGTTGATGGGATTGCTGCGCTACGTCGACGGCGATTACCAGGCCCCTGCCACCTTTGCAGCCCTGCGCAAAGAACTGAAAGATGCGCAGCATCCCGCGCATTATCTGGCGATTCCTCCCGTGCTGTTCGAGACCGTTGTCGAGCAACTGGATCAATCGAATGCCGCCCGGGGTGGGCGGGTGATTGTCGAAAAGCCATTCGGCCACGATCTCGCGTCGGCGCAGGAGTTGAACCGGGTGCTGCTGAGCGTGTTCGACGAGGCCAACATTTTTCGCATCGATCACTATCTCGGCAAGTGGGCGGTGAATAATCTGCTCGCCTTCCGCTTCGCCAATACTTTCGTCGAAGCTTTTTGGAATCGCAACTACATCGAGAGCGTCGAGATCACCATGGCCGAGGATTTCGGAATCCAGGGCCGCGGAGGCTTTTACGATCAGACCGGAACCATCCGCGATGTGGTGCAGAACCATTTATTTCAAGTGCTGTCGAATCTGGCGATGGAGTCTCCCGCCGGCTTTGACAGCGAGTCCATTCGCGATGAAAAAGTAAAAGTGCTGAAGGCGATACTGCCGATCGAGGAGAAGAACTTGGTGCGCGGCCAGTTCCGCGGTTACCGCGACGAAAACGGCGTGGCCAAAGACTCGCAGACCGAAACCTTCGCCGCCTTGAAATTGGAAGTCAACTCCTGGCGCTGGAAGGGAGTTCCTTTCTACATTCGCGCGGGCAAGAATTTGCCGGCAACCTGCACCGAAGTTGTGGGCAAATTTCATAAGCCCCCTTCGATTCTGCCCGACAGCATCCTGGTGGAAAATCATCTGCGTCTGCGCTTGAGCCCGGAAGTGACGATCGCGATGGGAATGATGGCGTTGGCGGCGGGCGCCGAAGGTCTCGCGCTGCAAACCGGCGAAATGATGGCAACTCACTCTCCGCGCGGGGACGAGATGGATGCCTACGAACGCGTGCTGGGAGCGGCGATGGCCGTAGACAGCACCCTGTTCGCTCGCGAAGACTACGTGGAAGAAGCGTGGCGTATTGTGGAACCGATCTTGAAAAAGAAGACGGCGATTTATCAATACGCGCCCGGCACCTGGGGTCCGGGCGAAGTCGAGCGCGTGAGCCCTCCGGGAGGCTGGCACAATCCGGACCACAAGGAAGCGTTTGCGGTAGGCGATGAAGCCGCCTAAGGGGATCTTTCAATGAAACTTGAAGTCTTTGCCGATGCCGAGTCCGTCGCCCGCCAAGCGGCCACGCTGATTGCCGCCGATGCCCGAGCGGCGGTCGCAACCCGCGGCTCATTTGTGATGGCCGTCAGTGGCGGCCACACCCCCTGGATCATGCTCCGCGATCTCGCGCAGGAGGACGTGCCCTGGAACGCCATGCATGTCGTGCAGGTCGATGAGAGAATCGCCCCCGCCGGCGATCCCGACAGGAATCTCACTCATCTGCGCGAGAGCCTGCTGCAGCATGCTCCGTTGCGCCCGGAGCAAATTCACGCCATGCCCGTCGAGTCTTCGGATCTGGAAGAGGCTTGCAAACAATACGAACAGACGCTGCAGTCCATCGCGGGTTCGCCTCCGGTTCTGGATCTCGCGCACCTGGGACTCGGTCCCGATGGGCACACGGCTTCGCTGGTACCGGGAGACCCGGTCCTCGAAGTGACAACCGCCGACGTCGCGCTCACCGCGCCCTATCAGGGACGGCGGCGGATGACTCTGACCTATCCGATTCTGAACCGCTCTCGCCGCGTGCTGTGGCTAGTGACCGGCGGCGAAAAAGCGGGAATGCTGGCGCGACTGCGAGCGGGCGATGTCACGATTCCGGCGGGCCGCATCCTCGCAGATCGAGCCGTGGTGTTGGCGGATGGTCCGGCGGCCGCGCAACTGCGGAACCATTCGAATACTGAAGTGGCTTGAGCCTCGGTGCAGCGGTGCAGCAGCTTCCGGTACTCGAACTTCATCCCCCCAAAAGCTGGACGTTTCCCTTCTAATAAGCGGTTTTGGAGCGCTAAAGCGCGGCGAAGAGAGTCAAGTTGGCTCTATTTCCGCCGATATACACAAAGGATCGTGAAGAAACATGTCTGATTCCTTAACCTGTGGCTCGAATCTCCAAAGGTCAGGATAATAACAGCCCATCGTTTCGAAGCCGGCTGCGGGGGTTGATCCCTGCCTCGCGCGCTGTCATCTCCGCCGCGAGTTCGCTGGTTGTCTTTCTCTCTGTGTTGAATCTGCCGGCCAGCGGCCAGATGCAACTCTTGCCCGGCATCTCGACCGTAGCGGGCAACGGAACCGCGGGCTCTACGGGCGACGGCGGCGCGGCTACCAGCGCCGAACTAAATGGGCCTACCGGAGTAGTCCTCGACAGCTCCGGCAATTACTACATCGCGGAGTTTAGCGGCAACCGGGTGCGCAAGGTAACGATCGCGACCGGCATCATCACCACGGTCGCAGGCACGGGAACCGCCGGCTTCACCGGCGATAGCGGCCAAGCCATCAGCGCGGAGCTGGATAATCCAAACTCGGTGGCCGTGGACAGCGCCGGCAACCTCTACATCGCGGACTTCTCGAACAATCGCATCCGCAAGGTGACCGCCTCCAGCGGAGTAATCACGACGGTGGCCGGCAATGGGACCGCGGGCTACTCGGGCGACAGCGGGCAAGCCACCAGCGCCGAGTTGAACCAGCCCAGCCGCATCGACCTGGACGGTTCCGGCAATATCTACATCGCCGATTCCGGGAACAATCGCATCCGCAAGGTGACGGTAGGAACGGGCGTGATTACGACGGTGGCGGGGAATGGAACCTACGGTTATTCCGGAGACAGTGGGCAAGCCACCAGCGCCGAGCTTGCTTATCCCACCGCTGTGATCGTGGATGGCTCCGGCAATCTTTACATCGCGGACTATGACAACGAACGCATCCGGGAAGTGACTCTCTCCTCGGGAGTGATCGCAACCGTCGCCGGCAACGGAACGAAAGGTTTCTCCGGCGATAGCGGCGCTGCCACCAGCGCCGAGATCAACCTGGCTTACACGCTCGCCATTGGAACGACGGGCTACATAGCGGATAGCGGGAACTTCCGCATCCGCATGGTGAACCTGCAGACCGGCGTCATCAGCACTGTAGCCGGTGACGGAACCGGCGGCTACAGTGGCGATGGCGGCCTGGCCACCAGCGCCGCATTGAACTATCCCAACGGGATAGACATCGACCACTGGGGGAACCTTTACTTTGCCGACAGTGTGAATAGCGTGATTCGCAAAGTGACCCTTAGCGCGAACCTGCCCACCACCGCGGTCAGCAGCAGCAGCACGGCGCAGAATTTTTTCCTGCAGACCACGGCTGCGGAAACTCTGACCAGCATTACCGCTGCGCAATCGCAGAACAGCAAGCAAGAATACGGCGTGGGATCGATTACCGGCTGCACGGTGAATGGATCGACCTCGAACGCCAGCGGCACGATATGCACCGTTCCCATCACCTTCAGCCCGGCATACCCCGGGGTGCGGAATGTGCCCCTGACCGCGGTCACCGGTACGGGAACGGTGAAGTTCGGATTAAGCGGAACGGGCACGGGACCTTTGGCCGCGATGACTCCGGGAATCATCTCGACCGTGGCGGGCAACGGCACGGCCGGCGAAACCGGCAATGGCGGAGCCGCCACCAGCGCCGAGCTGAATGCCCCGAACCGCATGGCGGTGGACAGCGCGGGCAATCTCTATATTGCGGACCTAACCGGCAACGTGATTCGCAAGGTGACCGCCTCCACCGGATTGATCAGCATCGTGGCTGGCAATGGCACCGCCGGGTTTACGGGGGACGGGGCCGCCGCCACCAGCGCGGAAATTTCTAGTCCGAACGGCGTCGCCGTGGACGGCGCGGGAAACATCTACATCGCCGACTTCGGCAACAATCGCGTCCGCAAAGTGACCGTGGCGACTGGCATTATCAACACGGTGGCCGGCACTACGTCCAACGGGTTCTCGGGCGATGGGGGGCTGGCAACCAGCGCAAAACTCTTCAATCCGTCGTATGTAGCGCTGGACAGCGCGGGAAACATTTACATCGCCGACTTCAACAACAATCGCATCCGCGAAGTCACCGTGGCGACCGGCATTATTACGACCATCGCGGGCAACGGCACCCGCGCCGACACGGGCGACGGCGGAGCGGCCAGCAGCGCTGAATTGAATGGCCCTGTGGCTGTTGTGGTTGACGCCTCAGGCAATTTTTACATCGCGGAGTATAACGGCGCTCGTATCCGCAAGGTGACTCTGGGCACCGGCATCATCGCGACCGTGGCGGGTAATGGAACGGCGGCCTACACAGGCGATGGAGGTTTGGCAACCAGTGCCGAACTGAATGTTCCGCAGGGTGTGGCCCTCGATGTAGCGGGCAACTTATATATCGCGGACAGCGGCAACAACCGCGTGCGCAGGGTCGACAACTCAACCCAGATCATCACAACTGTAGCGGGCAACGGAACCGCCGGCTATACCGGCGACAGCGGCGGGGCGACCAGCGCTGAAATTTCGCAGGACAACGACGTCGCCTTGGACAGCACCGGAAACCTGTACATTGTCGACCGCAGCAACAGCCGCATCCGCAAAGTTCAGACGACCCAGTCGGCGCTGACTTTTCCTACGTCGACCACGGTGGGCACGCTCGACGCAACCGACGATCCGCAAACCGTCGAGATTTACGACATCGGCAACGGCGACCTGACCATTTCGACCCCTGGCGCCGGTAGTAATCCCAGTGTGGCCGCCTACTTCCAGTTGGATGGATCGACCACTTGCCCCCAACTCTCCACGGCCAGTTCTCCGCAGACGCTGCCGGCGGGAAGCGGATGCAGCTACGCGGTGGACTTTGCTCCCACGGTGGCGGGCAGCATTTCCGGTTCGCTGGTGCTGACCGACAATTCGTTGAGTGTAGCCGGAACGACCCAGACGACAAGTCTGACGGGAACCGCCGGGTCTGTGAGCACCACGACGGCGGTGAGTTCGTCGGCGAATCCTTCCGCTTACTACGCATCGGTGACCTTCACCGCAACTGTGGCGGTGACCAGTGGGTCGGACGTGCCCACCGGGACCGTGCAATTCAGCATCGACGGCAGCAACGTAGGGAGCGCCGTCACGCTCAGCAGCGGCATTGGCACGTATTCGACCAACACTCCCACCGTCGGAACGCATAGCGTCAAGGCGGTCTACACCACGGGTTCGTCGAGCTTCACCAGCAGCACCTCGAGTACGCTGAGCCAAGTCGTGAACAAGACCACGCCCACGATCACCTGGGCCACGCCCTCGCCAATCACCTATGGCACGGCGCTGAGCGCAACGCAACTCAATGCCTCTTCTGGCGGAGTGGCCGGCAGCTTCGCCTACTCGCCGGCTTCGGGCGCAGTACTGGGCTCTGGCTCGCAGACTTTGAACGTGACCTTCACTCCAACTGACACCATCGACTACAACTCCAGCACCAGCAGCGTAACGTTAACGGTGAACAAAGCTACGCCCTCGATCACGTGGGCTACCCCCTCGGCAATAACCTACGGCACCGCGTTGTCCTCAACCCAGCTGAATGCCTCGACCACACCGGCAGGAAGCTTCGTCTACTCGCCGGTCTCGGGCACGGTGCTGGGCGCAGGTTCGCAGACTCTAAACGCCACCTTCACGCCGACCGACGCCACCGACTACAACACCAACACCGGCAGCGTGACTTTGACCGTGAACAAAGCCACGCCCACCATCACCTGGACCACGCCTTCAGCGATCACCTACGGCACGGCATTGAGTGCAACCCAACTCGATGCCTCTTCCGGCGGCCTAGCGGGCAGCTTCGTTTATTCACCGGCCTCGGGCACAGTACTGGGCGCAGGCTCGCAGACCCTCAACGCCACTTTCACCCCGACCGACGCCATCGACTACAACACCAACACCGGCAGCGTTACCTTAACCGTGAGCAAAGCCACGCCTACGATCACTTGGACGACGCCCTCCGCCATCACCTACGGCACCGCTTTATCGTCGACCCAACTCAATGCTTCTTCCGGCGGCGTGGCCGG
>Ga0116113_1000010_pt1 | contig 59734 bp, 41 predicted proteins | sample June2015DPH_10_2_FD_89788 | JGI IMG/M metagenome (GOLD analysis project Ga0116113, IMG submission 89788) | Peatland microbial communities from SPRUCE experiment site at the Marcell Experimental Forest, Minnesota, USA - June2015DPH_10_10 | ecosystem: Environmental > Terrestrial > Soil > Wetlands... | reverse complement strand
TGGAACGGCTGGCCTGCGGGCCAACGCTCCAAGGCGCTGCGTCGAAATTGATCTCAACCCAAGCGCAAGAGGGCTCACGCCGCCTCAGCTCTTCCCCTCGGGCACCGAACCGCCCCTTGGCCACTCGTACGGGTATTCGGACGTGAGGCGCTTGACGATGAAGAAGCAAAAGGCGGAGTTCGCGATTGAAAGAGTGCTACCGGCGGTCAGCGTGCCTCCATCATTTCCCAAGCACACCGTGCCCGGATTGCAAACCATTTCCACCCTTTTTGCCCGCGAGGCGAGGGGCGCAAGCAAGGCCAGCGCTCCCACAACCAGGACTTGCTGCAAAACCGGCCCCAGGATTACACGCACTTTGCAAGTCATAAACACGGTCCTCCGGGTAGCGCACTTTGAGGTAGGACGGAAGGTATGGAATCCCCCAAACTGGGTACTTGAGCGCGGGCCGCGGCGCACGGCCCTTTTGGCATGGGAGATTGCGCTAGCGCTGCGGCGTGAGGTTTTTAGCCATCCTTACAATCTGCAGGCATTTCTCATCGCCCAGCGGAGCTTCCAGATTTTCCAAAGCTACATACCCTCTGGCGGCGTAGAAGGGCACGCCGCTCAGGGTTGCTCCCATCTCGAGGCGGGCGAATCCGGCCGCTGTGGCCGCCTGCTCGCAGGCTTCCAGAATGGCGCTGCCGATGCCGCGGCGGGCCCAGGCAGGGTGCACGAAGAAGGCGCGAATCTTGGCGGCGTCGCGGGCCGGGGCGAGCAGGGAATCTTCGCGCGCGGCGAACTGGTCGCCGCCGTAGAGAGTCATGCGCTTACTCCAGCCGCCGCAGCCGACGATGGTGGCGCCCTCGCTCGGCGTTTCAACTTCCGCCACCAGATAAGTGCCGTCGGCAATGAGTAGGGTGTCGACCCCGTAGACGGTCTTCAGCGCCGCTTCAATTTGTGCGGGAGAATAGTCTCCGGCTTGCAATCCGCGCACCGATGCGTCGATCAGTTCGCGCAGGATTGGAACGTCTTCGGGTAGCGCCTTACGAACTTGAATTTTCACCGCTTTAGTTTGCGGTATTGCCACGCGCAAATCAAAATCTCTACCACGGGGGCACAGAGGTCACGGGGTAAATCCCATTGCCGCACGCGCGGGTGATCGCGACGCTCCATTCAGGCTGGGGAAATCCCGGCTACTGGCGCTGCAGAACTTCATCCACAACGGCCTTGCCGCCTTTATCCACGCTGACGATTTTGCGAATCGGAGCGTAGCCGGAAAGGGTGATATCGACGATGTAGTTCCCGGGATCGAGCATAAATTCGACGGGAGAATTTTTCTCCAGCATGTGCTGGTTGACGGCGATCTGCGCGCCTTTGGGCTGAGTCTTGATGGCGATGGTGCCCATGCCTTGCACGGCTCCGCCGCCAAATAGCTTCTTCATTTTGCCGACGGTCTTGATGTCATCAACATTGCCGAGCGAGCGCAGCGTCGGAGAAAAGCTTACGGTCTGGCCGAGGACGAACTGCGCGTCGGTGGTCTCGTCGATATAGCCCGATTTGCGCACCAGCACGACGTGCTGGCCTTTATCCACCGAAACTTGCGCAGGCGTGAGTTTGCCTACGTCTTTGCCGTCGACGTAAACATTGGCGCCGGGGGGCGTGCTTGCGACGGAGAGGGTTGCCACCAACTGTGTGAGGTGGCTCACGACGAATGACTTGCTGCCGGAGGCCACATCGACTGCACGGCTGTCGCCGGTGTAGCCGGCCTTCGTGACGGTGATGTTGTGCTTGCCCGGGTCGAGGCCGGAGAGCGTGAACGGCGTGATCCAGGAAGGATCGCTTTTCCCGTCGATTTGCACTTGCGCCCCCTGCGGCGTGGAATCGATGGCCATCTGCCCGGGAATGATTAACGGGGCGGAAGTTGACGCAGGTTTCTTCCGGGCGTTTTTGTGTGCAGCGGACACGGAGCGCACGGGCACAGGCTGAGCCTCCTCGATTGTGACCGAGGGCTGGGCCTCTCCTGGAGGGGGTGCGGTTTGCGATGGAGCGGGTTGAGCCTCCGCCGCCTGATTGGTGGCGGGGGTTGAGCTGGAACCGGACTCGGCGGCCGTACGCGGAGTGTCCCCGTCGTTATTCAGGCTGTTGACGTGCAGAACCAGCGCTACGGCGATGATCAGAATCAAAACCGCCGCGCCCGCGACCGAATAGATCAGCAGGTGCGGGGGGACGTTCTTGATTTCTTTCATCGCTTTTTCGGCGACTTCGCGGGGCTGAATCTTCGGCTTTTCCGTTTCGTCGCCGGGTTCGTAGATGGTGGTAGTGACCTCAGGCTTGTCAAAAACTTGCGGCGCTGGTGGCGGTGGCGGAAGATATGATTCCTTCAGCGGAGGCAACTCCGTCATCTCCGAGAAACTGGTGGCTGCGCTCTGCGAGGGCGCGGCTTCCGCCATCATGGGATCGATGGCGATCTGCGGCGATTGCAGAGGCTCGATGTCGGGCGGTTCGAGCAGGGCGGAAGACATCGGGGCTGCTGCAGTCCGACCGGCACTTTCGATGGTGGCTTTGACGCACGAGGTGATGAACTGGCTTGAGGGTTGAAGTTGCGAAGTTGTGCCTGCCCCGGCTCCGGTTTTGCGAGCCAGGGGCGACCGCTCTGCCTCGGGCCGCGTAGCTTCGACTTGAGGAGCCGGCGCAGGCGTAAATTTCTTTTCGAGGGCAGGCTTGATCGCGTCGAAGACCGGCCGGTTTGGAGCGGTTGCCGGGGCTTTCGCCACCGGAGTTGGGAGCGCAGGCGCTGCCGCAGGAGCGGAAGTGAACTTGGTTTGAGCCGCGGCTTTTACCGGGGCTGGGACTGCCGCGGCGGGCGCGGGTGACGCCACCTTCGCCGCCAGCGGTTTCGACTCCTTGCACTTCTCCAGATCGGCCAGCATCTCCCGCCCGCTCTGGTAGCGCGCGTCCGGATCCTTGGCCAGTGCCTTCAGGATGAGCGCGCTGAGTTGGGGATGCAGCTTCGGATTCAATTGCGACGGCGAGGGGGGCATGCTGTCGACGATGTTCTGCACCAGCGCCGAGGAATCGGCTCCATCGAACGCCTTGCGGTCGGTCACCATCTCGTAAAAGATCCCGCCCAGGCTGAAGAGATTGGAGCGCGCATCCACGTTATCTCCCCGGATCTGCTCCGGGGACATGTAATACAGAATCGAGGGCGTGGCCGACACCTGCGGCATGAACTTGCCCACGCTGGAGACGCCATAACCGAGAACTCTTGTGGTTCCATCCCAGCCGCACATGATCTTCGATGGTTCCAAGCTGTAATGGAAAATTTGGTGGGAAAAAGCGTCATCGAGGCCGCTGCATAATTGCCGGCCAATATCGAGCAGGTCCCAGATGGAGAAGCCTTCTTTGCGGGCCAGCATGGTAGCCACGCTGTTGCCCTGAATGTACTCCATGGCGGCGCAAAATTGCCCATCGATTTCACTCGCGCCGAAAACGGTTGTGAGATTGGGATTGTTTAAGATCTTGGTTTTCTCCGCTTCTTCCAGCAGAGAGGTCTTGAGCGCCGCCGCCTCTGCACCGAAGGCGGAGAGTTCAATCACTTTCAACGCGACGGTCTGGCTCGACTTGGCATCGTTCGCCTTATAGACCGCGCCGGTGGCGGATTTCGCCAGTTCACTCAGAATTTCGAAGTGGCCGATTTTCGTGGGCATTGCTCCCATCCCTTATTACACGAACCCCACGCGGTTCCGAATCGGCAACCGCGCAAGTTAAGCCCGGGGCAGAGTAGGCCCTAGAATAGCGCCGGCGACAGTTCGCTTCGAGTTACCAAAGTACTCGCATATCTTTCGCGGAATCTGTCACTTACGCGGATTGACGTGAGGAGGAAAACGGCGCTAGGCGGTCCGGACCAACGGCCCCGCCACCGGCCAGCAGACTTTACTTGCCAACTGAGAGTTTTGATCGGCTTCAACGGCACCAGGACGGAGCAGCAGCGCGGCTCCGTTGAATTTCTTCTGATGGCGTCAGGCTGAGAGCAGCCGCCTTTCAGCAGAGCGTGAGATATCGAAGGCGCACGCACGGAGATCCCTCACCCGGCTGAACTGCGCCGGGTTTCGGGATGACGCACCTCAAAAGGGACCGAGACAGACTGAGCCGCAACTCTCTATTCCAGAGCCGTGACTTTTTGTCTCGTGCTCCGTTTAACTCCCGAAGAGACAAATCGAGCTTCGCGGGTGACATTTGTCATGCGGGCTGGATGACGATCTCCACTGGCGGCGCGGCCCGCGCGGACAGATGATTCAAGTGCGGGCGATTGGCGGGAGGCGCGCAGAGGCGGAAGTGGGGCCGTTGTCCGAACTGGACTTGATCGTTTATGCTTGAGTTCTACTCGGATCGCTTTAGCTCGGCACTCCGCTTCTCTCTGGTCTCTTGGAGTTCGACACATGACTTTAAGCCAGTTTGTCACCAAGAACGCCTTCCGCAACAAGCGCCGCAGCATTTTGACGGTGTTGAGCATTACTTTTTCGCTGCTGTTGTTAACCCTGATGATTACGCTGTGGCGCGCGTTTTATCTGGACAACGGCAGCGCCGAATCGGCGCAAAGATTGATCGTCCGGCACAAAGTTTCGCTTACCTTCGCGTTGCCGGGCTACTATCGGGAGAAGATTCGCGCCATCCCCGGAGTCGCGGCCGTGGTACCGGTGTCATGGTTCGGAGGCCTTTACAAGGACGATAAGCCGGAGAATTTCTTCGCTCAGTTTGGCACCGATCCGGAGGAGTTCTTCAAAGTGTACCGGGATTTCGAAATGCCGGCCGATCAGCTCCAAGCCTGGCAGCACGATCGCCAGGGAGTGATCGTAGACGACACGCTGGCCAACAAATACGGGTGGAAGGTGGGGGATCGCATCGTGCTCAAAGGCACGATTTATCCCGTGGACCTTGAGCTGTACGTGCGCGGGATTTTCCGTTCGGTGCCGGACGATCAGTCGGTGTACTTCAACGCGAAATATCTGGAAGAGTCGGTGGCTTTCTTCAAAGGGACGGCGGGCACGTTCGGGATTCTGGCGAACTCGCCCGGGGACGTGAGCAAAATAGCAGTCGCCATCGACGATCTGTTTCACAACTCGCCGCAGCCCACGAAGAGCGAGAGCGAGAAGGCTTTCGGGCTGGAATTTGTGGCCATGCTGGGCAACGTGAAGGCGTTCATTCTGATGATTTGTTCGGCCGTCATTTTTGCCACGCTGCTGGTTTCGGCGAACACCATGGCGATGTCGATCCGCGAGCGGACGCGGGAAGTCGCGGTGCTGAAGACTTTGGGGTTCACGCGGCGCGCGGTTCTGACTTTGTTTGTCGCGGAGTCGGTGGCGGTGTCGTTGATCGGCGGCGTGCTCGGTGCTTTGATCGCCTACGGCGCGGTGGCAGCGTTCAAGCATTCGCCGCAAGCGGGCGGATTTTTCGCCAATATCATCGTCACTCCCGGCACAGTCGGAGTGGCCTTGCTGGTGGCGGGAGCGGTCGGCCTGCTGAGCGCGGTGGTTCCCTCATACCACGCTTCGCAGGTGAATATTGTCGATGGTTTGCGGCACATCGGCTGAAGCGCCGGGCTGAATAACCGTTGAAGAAATCGGCTGACCTATGACCCTGAGCAGTTTTGTGGTGCGCAATACGTTTCGCAACAAGCGGCGCAGCCTGCTGACCATGCTGAGCATCAGCTTTTCGCTGCTCTTGCTGACGCTCATGATCTCCATCTGGCGCACGTTTTATGTCGACGTGGGTGCGGCCGATTCGGCCAAGCGAATTATCACCCGCGACCGGGTTTCCCTGGCATTTTTTCTGCCTGGCTACTACCGCGAAAAGATTCGCAGCATTCCAGGAGTAGTCGCCATCGTGCCGATGACATGGTTTGGCGGCAGATATAAAGACGACCGGCCGGAGAACTTTTTTGCGCAGATGGCCACCGATCCCGATGAGTATCTGAAGGTTGCCTCCGACAAGAGCATTCCTCCCGACGAAGTTGTGGCCTGGCAGCGCGACCGCGCCGGGGCGATCGTCGACGTGACGCTGGCCAACAAATATGGCTGGAAGATCGGCGATAAGATTACGTTGCTGGGGACCATTTTTCCGGTGAACCCCGAGTTGACCATCCGCGGAATTTATCATCGCGATCCGCCGCAGAATGCGCTGTATTTCGATGCCAAGTATCTCGAAGAGGCGGTGCCGTGGTTCAAAGGGCAGGCGGGATTCTACGCCGCGCAGGTGGCCACGGCGAACGATGTGGCGCGAGTTTCGGGCATCATCGACGATATGTTCCGCAACTCTCCCGACCAAACCAAGAGCGAAAGCGAAAAGGCTTTTCAGCTTTCGTTCGTGGCTACGCTGGGCAACGTGAAGGCGTTTATTCTCGGCATCTGCGGCGCGGTGGTCTTTGCCATTCTGCTGGTTTCGGCGAATACGATGGCCATGTCGGTGCGCAGCCGGACGCGCGAGGTGGCTTTGCTGAAGACTCTCGGCTTTACCCGGCAGCGCGTGCTCTCTTTATTCGTATTCGAGGCGGTGTCTCTGGCGGTGTCAGGCGGCCTGCTCGGGATCCTGGGTGCGGCAGGATTGATCCGCCTGATTACGCATTCTGCCGTCGCTCTGGGCATTCCCTTCGATATGAAGGTGACGCTGCCCACGATTTTAATTTCATTGCTGGTGGCGGCGACGGTGGGGTTCATGAGCGGATACGTCCCCGCCTACGGCGCGTCGCGCACGAATATCGTGGAGGGATTGCGGCATATCGGGTAGCGCTGCCGGTCGTTGGCTTTGGCTCGGCTGCGGGGGCGAGAGGCCCCGGCGACCGCCGGCGCTACTGAATTTCGCCGCTGAATTGAGAAGTGAATATCTATGGCGATACCAATCAGCTATAACGTCCGCAATTTGAAGCTGCGCAAGGGCCTTACCATCATGACCGCGCTGGGCATTGCGCTCACCGTGACCACGGCGATCTTTCTGATGGCGCTGCTGGCGGGGTTACAGAAGGCTTTCGTCTCGAGCGGCAATCCCAATAATATTTTGGTGCTGCGCAAGGGGTCGGAGGCGGAACTCTCCGGCGGCTTCGACGCGGCGCTGTTTCCCACGCTGAAAGTTCTACCCGGCATCGCCAAAGACAGCCACGGCGAGCCTATGGTTTCGGGCGAATGGGTGGTGGTGATCGTACTGCCCCGCAAAGATGGCACCGGCGAAGTCAACGTAACGGTGCGCGGCATGATGCCCGACGGCCTCGAACTTCGTCCCAGCGCGAAGCTCATCGAAGGCCGCTGGTTTCAGACCGGGCAGCGCGAAGTGGTGGTGAGCAAATCCATTCGCTCGCGCTTTTCCCACGCCAACATCGGCGACACCATGGAGTTCGGCAAGGGTTCGTGGAAAGTGGTGGGAGTGTTCGACGCCGGAGGGTCGGCCTATGAATCCGAAATCTGGTGCGACGTGAATCAGATGGCTGCGGATTTCGACCGGCAGGGCGGCTACTCTTCGGCGTATCTACGCGCCACCGATCCGATCGCCGCCGATGCGCTAAAGAATCGCGTGAGCGACGACCAGCGCCTGAAGCTCGAAGGCATGTTGGAGACAGACTATTATTCGAAACAAACCAGGTCGGGAGCTCCCATCAAATATATTGGCATCGTGGTCGCGATTATCATGGCGATCGGATCGAGTTTCGCGGCCATGAACACGATGTATGCGGCTGTGGCCTACCGCGGGCGCGAGATCGCAACCCTGCGCGTGCTGGGATTTTCGCGGCCCTCCATTCTAACGTCGTTTGTTCTGGAATCTTTATTGCTGGCATTGCTGGGCGCCTTCGTGGGGATTCTGCTGATGCTGCCTTTTAACGGAATGCAGACGGGAACGTCGAACGCGGTGACGTTCAGCGAGGTGGTTTTCGCGCTGCAGATCACGTGGCGGGTTGCGATCTATGCCGTCGTGTTCGCACTGCTCATGGGATTTTTTGGCGGGCTGTTCCCGGCGTGGCACGCGGCGCGGCAGAATATTCTTTCCGCCCTGCGCGGTTAGCGTGCACGGAGCGCAGCTTAAGCAGTGAACCGGAACCTGAGTTGATTCGTACTTATTCTTATGCCGATTGACGCCAAACACGAAGATTTGCAAAGCCTGCGCATCGACCGCTCTGCGCGCGGACCGAGCGATGGCGAACCGCCGGCCTGGGCTAGCCGCTACATTGTGATCGGGATCGCAATCGTCGTCCTCTTCAGCCTTTCCGCCCTGGCTTACCGTTTTCTCTCCCGTGACGTGCCCGAGGTTGAAGTCGTGCGCGCCTCGGCCGAGAGCAGCGACGTTGGCGGTACGGTGCTGTCGGCCACGGGTTACATCGTGGCTCACCACACCATCAACGTGAACTCCAAAGTTACCGGGCGCTTGGCATGGATCGGCGTGGAAAAGGGCGACAAAGTAACAGAGGGGCAAGTTCTGGTGCGGTTGGAGGACGAGGAATTCCGCGCCAACTATGAGCAGGCCAAGGGAGCGCTGGAGAACGCCCAAGCCTATCTTCAGGAACTGGAACACGGCTCCCGTCCCGAAGAGATCCAGCAAGCTCAGCACAATCTGGATGAAGCGCGCGCCACGCTGGTCAACGACAGGCTGACCTTGGATCGTATCAAGGAACTTTCCGGCGCAGGCGTGGTTTCACGCCAGGCTCTTGACGACGCCACGGCGAAGTTTGAATCCGATCAGCAGCGCGTGAATTCCCTGGAGAGAGCTTCGCAACTCATGAAGCTCGGGCCGCGCCAGGAAGAACTCGCCCGCGCCCGCGGATCGCTGGCGCAGGCGCAAGGCCAGCTGGATTACGCCAAGTCTCAACTCGACGCTACTGTGATTCGCGCGCCCGTTACGGGCACGATTCTCGATCGCACCGCCGAAAAAGGAGAACTCATCACCGCGCAGTTCGCCAGCGCAGCGGCCGGCGGACCGCAAGGCTCGGTGGTATCGCTCGCCGATTTGAACGACATTCAAGTCGAGCTGGACATCGCGCAATCCGATTTCGCGCGCCTCGGCCCGAAGCAGAAAGGCATCGTCACCGTGGACGCTTACCCCGACCGCAAGTACAAAGGCGAGATCGCGCAGATTTCGCCCGAAGCCAACCGCCAAAAAGCTACGGTGCAGGTGAAGGTGCAGGTGCTGAATCCGGATGAATATCTGCGGCCCGAGATGAACGCGACGGTAAAATTTCTGGCCGATGAGCAAAAGCCCAGCAGCACGCAGCCGGCAGGAGCGTTTGTGCCCGCGTCTGCGTTGCGCGATCATGACGGCAAGAAAGTCGTATTTCTTGCCTACGAGGGCAAGGCCCGCATGCGCGAAGTGCGCGTGCTTAGCCAGCGCACCGACGGCTTTCTCGTCGATGGGCTGGTCGGGGGGGAAAGCGTAATCAGCAAAGGGCCGGCAGAACTCAAAGACGGGGACTCAATCAAAATGAAGGGGCAATCGTAATCATGAACACAGTCGCTGAAACCCAGGTCGCTACCGGAACGAAAGTGGTTCAGGCCCGTAACGTCAGCAAGATTTTCAAGCGCGAGGCTTTTGAAGTGAAGGCGCTCGACGACGTCTCCATCGACATCGCCACCGGAGAATTCCTCGCGCTGATGGGGCCGTCAGGCTCGGGCAAAACCACGCTGCTGAATATGATTGCCGCCATCGACCGGCCGACCTCGGGCGAGTTGCTGGTGCAGAACCAGAACATTTTTCGCTTCAATGATTCGCAAGCCGCGCACTGGCGCAACGAGAACATCGGTTACGTCTTCCAGACGTTTAACCTGATCCCCGTGCTCACCGCGTTCGAAAACGTTGAGCTGCCTCTGCTTCTGACCAAGCTGAATCAGCAGCAGCGGCGCGACCATGTGCTCACCGCGCTGAAGCTCGTGGGCCTGGAAGAGCGCGTCAACCACCTGCCCAAGCAGCTCTCCGGCGGGCAGGAGCAGCGCGTCGCTATCGCTCGCGCGATCGTGAGCGATCCTACTTTATTGTTAGCGGACGAACCCACGGGCGATTTGGACAGTCACTCTGCGACGGAAGTGTTGGAAATCCTGAAGCGGCTGAACGAAGACTTCCACAAGACGATTGTGATGGTCACCCACGATCCGCATGCCGCTTCCTACGCGCACGTTACGCGGCATCTGGAAAAGGGAATGTTGCTGCCGCCAAATTAATTTACTCTCAGGCTGACGCGGGCAAACCCTTGGACTCAGCCGCGGAATCTGCAACCCACTGCCAGGCCCTTCGGCCGTTGTCGAGGGCAACGGCCCGGGCCTCTCCGTAAGCCACCAGTCGATTGAGCACCGTGGTAACCGAGGCCATAGGATCTTTGTGTCGAGCCAGCAAGGCTGGAGTCTTCTGCTCAATTCGGTCGCAGACCTCGCGCGCGCTCAGGGCCCGGTTGCAATCCATGAGAGCGGTTCGGCAAGCGTTCGTAAAACCAGGCTGGCGGCCGCTGCTCTTGCGATCCACCATCTCCAGCAACTCGTCGTTCAACACGCTGTCTCCAAACAAGTTGGCCAGGCCGGAGATGGTTTGCTTGATGGTGCCGATGCGGCGCATCACCTCTGCGCGCTGTTGCAGCAGTTGCCGAAGCTCCTCATGAGCCTGCCGCACCACCTCGTGCACGGGACCACGACTCTCGCCGGCGCTACCGTTTCTGGCGTTGCCGCCTGCCTGAGCCTGCCCCACATCGACTTGCATAATCCCTCCACCACCCATGGCGGCCGACCATGGCGGCCGACCATGACTGCCGAGCGCGCCCCGCCTGTTATCGATACGCGAGAGTTCCGGTGGCAGTTCCCTTATTCTGCGTGCCTTTTCCCTCTTCTTCCCTCTTCCGCGGAGATATCTATACTGCGTGGTTAGACGACGGGACTCGGACTTGGTTAACGAGCCGGCGGAGAAAGAATTGAGGAGAGGAGAAGAACGTGAGACCTCGAGAATCCCATCCTGACCCTGTTCCCAATCTCGGATTCGGGCGCGAACTCCTCTGCCGTCACCACCTCCAGCGCCAACCATCCCGGCGAGATTCTCCGATGTAGAGAGTAACAACGGTATTGAGTGTCCACAGCCATCCAACTCGAAGTTGACGCGTCTGTATTGCGCGTCCTGCTGGTGGGAAATCAGGAAGAGGATTTTTTCCTCATTCGCGAGATCCTTAACCAGAACCGCAGCGAATTGCAAGCGGAGATCGATCACGCCTGCACTCTGGACGAAGCCAAAACCATGCTGCAGCACGGCCACTACGGCCTGGTCCTGTTCGAACATGAGACCGGCGATGCGGCCGCTACCAAGCTGCTCTCAGATTTTCTGCAGTCTGGGCGTACCGTGCCTTTCATCGTGCTGACCGAGCACGCCGACGAAAAGCTGGTGGCCGAGATCATTCAAGCCGGCGCCTGGGATTCCATGGACAAGGCCCAACTCAACGGCGCCAACCTGGTGCGAACGATGCGCTGCGCGCTCAACTTACACGCCACTCAGCAGCGGCGCGAAATGGCGGAAGTCTCGCTCAGCAAGCTCTCCTGCGCGGTGGAGCAATCCGCGGACACGATTTTTATCACCAACAGTGTGGGAGTCATCGAATACGTGAATCCCGCCTTCGAAGCTTTGACGGGATATTCGCGGGAAGAGGCGATTGGCCAAACCCCGGCCATTCTGAATTCCGGGCAGCAGGCGCCGCTGATGTATCGCAAATTATGGGAGACCATCTGCTCCGGCGAGGTCTACCGCGCCATCATGGTGAACCGCAAGAAGAATGGAGAGCTGTATTATGTCGACGAAGGCATCAGCCCCATCCGCGATGCCGGCGGCGCCATTACCCATTTTGTCTCCAACAACCGAGACCTCACCGACCGCCTGCGCCTGGAAGCGCAATTAATCCAGGCGCAAAAAATGGATGCCGTGGGCCGGCTCGCCGGCGGCATCAGCCACGACTTCAATAATCTTTTGACCATCATCATCAGCTACTCCGAACTCGCGCTCGACTCTGTGGTCCCCGGAAGCCCCACCGAGTCGCGCATTCAGGAGATTCTCTCTGCCGCCCGCCGCGCCGCCGAGCTTACTCGCCAACTGCTGGCTTTCAGCCGCCGGCAGCCGCAAGCCTTGCGCGTCGCCGAGCTCAATCCGGTCGTCGGTGGAATCGTCAAAACTTTGCACCGGCTGATCGGAGAAGACATCGAACTCGAATTTACCCCGGGAACCAGCGTGGGCAGAATTCGTCTGGATCCTGTGCAGATCGAACAGATTCTCATGAACCTGGCGGTGAACTCCCGCGACGCCATGCCGCAAGGCGGCCGGCTTACGATTCAAACTTCCGATGTTTACCTCGACCAGGAATATTCCGAGCGCAAGCGAGTCGTCATCCCGGCGGGTCGTTACGTAGTTTTATCGGTGAGCGACACCGGCAGCGGAATCCCTCCCGAGCAAATGCCGCACATTTTCGAGCCTTTTTATACCACCAAACCCTCCGGCAAGGGCACGGGGCTTGGCCTGGCCACGGTTTACGGTATCGTCAAGCAAAATCACGGATTCGTTTGGGCCTACAGCGAACCGGGCATGGGCACGGTGGTGAAGATCTACCTGCCTTGCGTGCAGGATCGCTTGGCCGTGCCGGATGAGCCGCCAACGGCTCCGGAAGTGATGCGGCGGGGCACGGAGACCGTGCTCTTGGTTGAGGATGAAGATGCTCTGCGCCGAGCAGCGGCGGAATTTCTCAGCCTGCGCGGCTACCAGGTTCTCGAAGCCAGAGATGGTGCCGACGCTTTAGTGGTCACAAAGAACCACGCATCCGCAATCCACCTGGCGGTCACCGACGTAGTCATGCCCCACATGAGCGGGGGACAACTGGCCAAGGAATTGCTAACGCTGCGTCCGGAGACTCGCGTGCTCTTCGTCTCCGGTTACGCCGGGCAGACTGTGATCAACCACAAGGTTGCCGATCTCGGAACTAATTTTCTTCAGAAGCCCTTCACCCTGAGCCAACTGGCCAACAAAGTCCGCAGCGTTCTGGATCACTGCAGCGTGGCCACGGCGCACGCCTGAGATGCGCTATCGTGTGTGGGGAGGGCGTCTTCCCGAAGCCCCGCGTTTTTCAGCGGGGCGAGGGGTCTCCGGGCAACCAACTCTTCGCCTCCGGCGCAATTCGGGTAAGCTTGCCGCCCTTTAAATGGAAGCGATCTCCGCGCCACGTCACGGTGTGGCCGCCGAGGCTGATCATCCAAATGACGACTGCGGTTAGATCTCGCAGCGGAATCAGCCAAGCCTTCTTCACAATCCGGCGATCGTGCAATATCGAGTTGCCTACAACCATTGCAACGGCAAAACGCAGAATCAATACCAGCGCTAATGCCAAACCGGACCAGCGTGCTGCCCCACTTGCAACCACCGCTAGCAATGCCCATACGACTCCAAAGGTGAAGGCCAGGGCGGCGTAACCCCCGGCGCGCGCGTCGCGCACTCCGCGCGCCCAACGCAACTGATGCGACAGGAAGTCGCGCAGGTTATAGGCCGGAAGATAAGTCTCCACCACAACATCCGAGAGCTTGACGGTGAATCCCAAGTCTGCGATTCGCTTGCCCAGTTCGTAGTCGTCGGCGAGGTAATCGACAAGCGCAGCGAACCCTCCGATCTTTTCCAACTCGCTCCGGCGAAAGGCCAGCGTGGATCCCAGCCCGAAACGAATGCCGCCTTCCACCAGCTGCGCCGCCAATACGCTGGGGCAGAAGTCCGTGCTGATGCCGAGACTTTCCAGTTGCGAGCCCAGGGTCGCGCCCGCCACTCCGCGGTAAAGGCATGTGACCATGCCCACGCGCGAGTCCGCCAGCGGCGCGGTTACGCGGCGGAGATAATCGGGCGCAACCCGAATGTCGCTGTCGTTGACGATCAGGTAGTCGTAGCGCGCTTCGGGTAGCATCTGCGCCAGATTGCTGACTTTCAGGTTCGCACCGAGAGTCTCTGAGGTCACCAGCAACCGAATTCTGCGATCGGGAAATTCAGCCTGCAACTCCTTCACGCTGTCGATCGCCGGATCGTTGGGATCGTTCACACCGAAAATAATTTCGTATTCCGGATAATCCTGTAGGCAGTGGCCGCGAAAGCACTCATAGATCTCGGGATCGGTCCCCTTCAGCGGCTTCAGGATCGAAACAGGCGGGAGAGCGGGCGTGGGGCGGGCGCCCTGGCCCGCCGCCCGCCGGCGCAAGAATGTCAGCCCGCTCGACAGGCAAACAATGTAGTAGGCGGAACTGGAAAAAATTCCGATGGCCGCGATGATTTGAAACGCGGTGAGGAAGTGGTGAATCATGCGGTTCGCAGCGCCAGGATCACGCCGGCCCGGTTCGTCGAAAAGCCGAGACGGCGGCGCTGCTTATTCGTATCGCAGGGCCTCAATGGGATCGAGATTCGCGGCTTTCCATGCGGGATAAATTCCGAAGACCAGCCCCGTCCCCGCCGCGGAAACAAAGCCGAAGATCGTCCAGAACATCGACATGCGCGCCGGCAGCGACGGCCACATCTCCGGAATAACCCAAACGATCGCCGCTCCCAGAAGTATTCCGATGATGCCACCGATGGCCGTGAGAATAATTGCCTCCAAAGTAAATTGCAGCAGGATGTCGCGCTTGCGCGCGCCAATGGCTTTGCGCACGCCGATTTCGCGCGTCCTCTCCGTCACGCTGACCAGCATAATATTCATCACGCCCACGCCGCCGACGATCAGGCCCACGCTCGAAATCGCGAACATGCCGATGAACAGCGCCCCTGTAAGCTGGTTCCAGACGTCGGAGAGCGAATCGGAAGTGAACACGGCAAAGTCATCTGGCTTATCGGGTGCGACCTTGCGCCGCCTCCGCAGCAGTTCGCGCATCTCATCGACCGCCTTCGGCATGTCGTCGTGCGACGTGGCCTTGACGGTGAGCCAATGATCTTTCAATTCGGGGTGCAGCGTCTTGAAAGTCGTAAGCGGCATCAGCACCCGGTTATCGTTGGGATCTTTTCCTCCGCCAAACACCGACTTTAGCTTTTCCAAAACCCCGATCACTTCGAACAAGCGCCCTTCGATGTTGATCTCTTTGCCCAGCGGATTTTCCAGCGGGAATAACTCCGAAGCCGTGTCGTAGCCGAGCACAATCACGGGAGCGCGGCGCTCATCGTCGGCCTCGGTGAACCACCTGCCCGCAGACATGTGCAGGTCCCAAACGTCTTTTCCGGAGGCAGTGTCGCCTTCGAGAATTGTGTTCTTCACTTTTCGATCCTGATACTTGACCGCGAAGGTGCCCACTCCCAGCTCGGGCCGGAAGAAGCGAATACCCGCAGAAACGGCCTTCACGTGTGGCAGTTGCTTCACCGCCTCGGCATCTTCGAAGGTGAGCTTCTTGCGCGTGCGCATTTCTTCGGTGGGCCGACCGAAAGTAAACGGCTCCAGATGATAGGCAAAGATAAGGTTTGAGCCCATGCTCTTGACCATGTCTTTAACGTTGTCATCGAGGCCGCGGCCGATCGAAGAGACCCCGATCACCATGGCGACGCCAATCACAATTCCGAGCACAGTTAAAGACGAGCGCGTCTTGTTGCCGCGGATGGTGTCCGTCGCCATCTGCACAATCTCGCCGAATTCGTCTTTGTGAAGCATGGAAGAATTTAGCAATTTAGTAATTTGTAAATCTAAACCCAAAGCGATTTAGGTTCTTAAATCACCCAATTAGTAAATTGCAAAATGATTTCTAAGTCTCGAAGCGCAACGCCACGATCGGATCCAGCTTCGCCGCTTTGCGCGCGGGGTAGACTCCAAAAAAAACTCCTACGCTGGCCGCTACAATCAGCCCGGAGGCTACGGCCCACAGCTTGATGGACGACGGCATCCCGATCAGCAGCGTCACCGTTTCGGCCACGATGACTCCCAGCAGCACGCCTAGCGCGCCGCCGATCACCGACAACGTAACCGACTCGATCAGAAATTGCAGAAGCACATCTTCGCGCCGCGCGCCCAGCGCTTTGCGAATGCCGATCTCGCGGGTGCGCTCGGTCACCGACACCAGCATAATATTCATAATCACGATGCCGCCGACCACCAGCGAAATGCAGGCAATGCCGATTGTAGCGATAAAAAATGTCTGGCTGAAGTCCGTCCATATGCCGAGCAGGCTGGAATTGGTTTCGATGTCGAAGCTATCGTCGCCGCCGAGCGCATCGTGGCGCCTGGCGCGCAACGCGACCCGGGTTTCATCGACGGCCTCGTTGAGCGGAACGCCGGCGCTCCAGGCCTTGCCCGCAATCCGCAGGCTATTGTTATGGGTCCCATATTGTTTCAAGCACGCCGTCATGGGAATCATCACGTAATTGTCGGCGCTCTGCCCGAGCGTCTTTCCTTTTTTTGTTCCGACGCCAATCACCCGGTAGCTCCAACCGTCAACCCGAATTTCCTTGCCCAGCGGGTCTGTCCCTGACATCAAATGCTCTACGATGTCCGCTCCCACCACGGCGACTGGAGACCGATTATCCACGTCCGTCTGGTTTAGCATGCGGCCGGCGCTCAGGTCGATATCCAGAATCGTAGCCATCCCGGGGGTGACTCCCCGCACCACCGTATCGCTGATCGATTGCTCGTTGTACTTCACATGGCCGCTTTCGTTGCGGGTGGAAGCTGCAACCAGCACACAATGTTTGCAGGCGTCGGCGACCGCCTGATAGTCCTCGATGGTCAGGTCTTTGCGCTTTTCGCCTTCCAGAAAGTGGTCGACGTTGGTGACGGCGGGAGAAACTTTGAAGATAAGGAAAACATCCGCTCCCAGGTTGAAAACTTTCTGCGCCACGTAGTCGTTGATGCCGGAAACAAAAGTGACCACGGCGATCACGGCCGCCACTCCGATCACCACGCCGAGCAGAGTCAGCACCGAGCGCAGTTTGTTCACCCACAGCGACTGCAGCGCGATTCGGATGGCTTCGATAGTATGCATGACTTCGGCTTCCGGCGCTCGGCTTCCGGGAGGCTCCTTGAGAAGCTAAGTCTATCAGGCAAGGTACCGCGCGTGCGATCACGCCCAACCCGGAGCCGGGAACCGGAAGCCAGAATCCGAGGTTATAATGATCTAGTTGGCAGCCGGACCGGACGGCCGCTTTCAGCGCTTTCGGGCGCGGGGAGAGGAAAGTCCGAACTCCGCAGAGCAGTGTGCCGGATAACGTCCGGGAGGGCGGATTCAAGTCCGTTCGACGGAAAGTGCCACAGAAAACATACCGCCTCGCCTTCATCGGCGGGGTAAGGGTGAAAAGGTGCGGTAAGAGCGCACCGCCGCGGCAGCAATGCCACGGGCAGGGCAAACCCCACACGGAGCAAGACCAAATAGGAAGGGAGTCCGCGGCCTGAGCAATCGGGTTGCGGGCACGTGCCGGCTCGGTGCGTCCAACCTTCGGGTAGGTCGCTAGAGCCGCGCAGCGATGCGCGGCCCAGAGGAATGGCCGTCCCGCCGGAACAATCCGGCGGACAGAATTCGGCTTACAGGTCCGGCTGCCACAAGTTCTTATTTTCAACCACTTACAGAACACCGGATCCCATTGTGACGGAGTGTGACGCGCCTGAACGATATGGGACGGTCGCTCGGTCTTCTCTTGCTTGCCAATTGCCTTGCGCATGAGACTGGAAAAAGGGCCAACCACACTCCACTGCAGGCGAAACTCCAGAACGCTGCACCGAAACAATTGATCCCAGTCTCAGGGTAAAGAACGATGCCACCTTCGCGCAGACTAAGCGACTAAGCTCCTGCGGAGGACCCGCGAACTGACGGAAATGCACCCCGCCGTCAGAGCTAGGCGTCGATACGTCGATGCTGAGGTAGAGAAAGTCGACATGACGCGAAAATAGATGGCCAAATTGTTGCCATTTGGGGTCGAGGCAAAACGTGCCAGAAGATCCCAGTCCTGGACCTGCCTTTGCCAACACCGGCACCGGCGGGTGTAGAAGGATTGTCGCTTATCGCCACTGGCGCCGAGGGTCTTGGCGAACACCAGTATTACGATTCTCGCTAAATCGCTAAATCGACCGTCCGCTGACGAAAAAAGAGATGGGTGTGCTACGTTCCATCTCGACGCGGGCCGCCATCACCACAACCAGCTTCACGAACCACTGAACCACTACGAATGGGAAGACCTGAAAGCCAATCCGAGCAAGCTGCTGGGGATCTCGTTGGGACAACACGCGCTGCGATTTTATTTCTTGTTTTCAGGCGTTCTCGAGAAACTTGGTCAAGAGGGCAGGAGTCAGGCTAGACAGGCTAGAACTGCTGCGGGATAAATGCCCGGCGGTGCGGTAGGATGAGGAGGCAAAGACTTCCTGTCTCCGCTGCTCCGATGAACGCTGGAGGGCAGCAAACAGGTTTTTGCCAAGCTCACCTCTTGTGTTCTTCGCAAGCATCCTAATAGGTGTACCGGAGGGTGGGGAGGGTGGGGGCTGCACCTTGCCCGGCATTAAGGCTGTCGGTATAGTGAGTGCCGGATGGAGGCTGAGACCGTTGTCCTCTGTCGCACTCAACGCGTCGAATTCCTTGTCACCATGGCCAAAATGAGCACAAGTAAGGCGAAGGAATCAGAAAGCGGTAAGTTGCGGATCGGCGATGATTGGAATGCGATCCGTATCATCGCCCTTTCGCAAAGCAATCCGCTCAAGGCCATCGCGGAGTTCGTCGAGAACTGCATCGATGCGCACGCCAAGACCATCGCTATTACGCGTGGCCGCGAGCACGGAGAGCACTATCTGATGGTGAAGGACGATGGCGACGGCGTCCCCCGCGATCCGCACGGGCTGCCCGACTTCAAGTACGTCGCGACTCATATCTGCGACTCGATCAAGCGACGCCTGAAGGCAGACGGCTCCGGAGGAGGCTTGCAAGGGGAATTTGGCATAGGACTGTTGAGCTTTTGGACCGTGGGCGAGAGGCTCACGATGACTTCGGGGGGTGCCGATCAACGCCTCTATCAGATGGCTATGAACAAAGGGGATCCGCGCTACACCGTGAACCCACGACGCGTGCTCTTTGCTGACCCTGGCACTGAGCTCAAGATCAGCTCCCTGCTCAACGGCATCCGTAGCTTGAGCGGCGAGAAGATCCAGTGGTATCTGGCCTCGGAGCTGCGCGACCGGATCCGCGCTACCCAGGTTCGCATAACGGTGGTCGACAAGCTTGCGCGCAAGCAGTACCAAGTCGAACCGCGGCAGTTCGAAGGGCGCTTGCTCCACCAACTGCCGGCAGTTCGATCCCCATTCGGCGAGGCGTATGCCGAACTGTATCTCACGGAACCGGCCGAGAACGGCCGGGTCTCCCTGACCCGAGGTGGCACACGGGTGATCGAGGATATCGGTACGCTGCCCGGTTTGGAGCGCGCGCCCTGGAACTCTCATTACTTGCAGGGTCTGATCGATGTGCCCTACCTGAATCTGACACCCAGCACCCGTTCCGGGGTCATCCACGATGAACGCTATGGGGCGTTTGCGGAAGCTCTCGTACCACTCGAAGCACACCTTAATGGCCTCATCGACGCGCAGCGCCGCGCCGAGGAAGAACAGGCGAACCGAGAGTCCTTGCGTGCCATCCAGCGTGCCTTTCGCGAGGCCATGCTGGTCTTGCCGCCCGAGGAATACGACTGGTTTGACATCCAGTCACGCTCGCCGCAAGCGGTAGGTGGCGGCGAGCTGCCGGAGCGACGCGTGGAGGCATCTGGGGAGAAGGAGGAGCCCGTACCCGGTGTTCCGGAACCAAGCGGAAGCGAATCCGCCCAGCGTCAATTCTTCGACTATGCTGGGCCTTTGCGCACTGTCGTGATTTCGCCAGCGGCGAGCACATTGACTGTGAACCAAAGTCGGCGCTTTCGCGCACTGCCGCGGGATCGCTCGCACCGGCGGGTCGAGCAGGATTTGCTGTTTAGCTGGGAGATCGGCGAAGGGAGTGGCATGCTCTCGTCCGCCTCCGACCAAGAAGTTAGCTTCCAAGCGCCGTCGTCGCCCGGTCTCGTGCGTTTGTCCGTCACCGTTTCACAGCGAGGTGTGTGCTGCAGTGCGGAGGCACTGATCACGGTCACTGATAGCCTTGATGCGGCTGTGGGCCCTTCTCTCCTCAATGCGCGCGGCTTGCCGGGCTACACGTTTGAACGAGCCGCTGGAGAACTCTGGCGCTCGCGATTCGATGTCGAGCGGAACCTGATCGTCGTCAATAACGGGCATCGCGATTTTGTCTTCGCCACGCGCAGCCGCGCCCTCCAGTTGCGGTATCTTGTGCGGCTCTACGTCAAGGAGTTGGTGCTCAAAAACTTTAGGGGACTGCCAGCCGAACAATTGATGGAGCGCATGATTGAGCTCTCACTCTATGTCGAGGAGAAATTGAAAGCTGCCTGAAGGGTTGCAACGCACCTCGCGATAGGAGGCTTGGAGCCTGCCCAGAGCCCACTCTGCTCATGCGCCACTGGTTCGGGACGGCAGTTCCTGTTCCACCCACCGGATGTCAATACGACAACTTCGCCTCACGTCACCGCCCCTGGTGGTTGCACTCTCAGCACCTCGGACCGCAGCGCCGCAGTATCGCGGACGTCGCTCACCGTGCTTGATGAGCTGTCCCTTGCACGCTGCTGCCTGGCGGCATGTCTTGCTGCTCTTTGGGCCCCTTCGACTCGACATCGCTCCTCGATAGACACGACGTGGTCGGGAGTAGTTTTGCAGAAACGCTCGCAATGGAGTTGCTCGATGAACTGGGGCAGTGGCAGTTTCCACGGCTCCTGCCTGTGGTTTTCGATCTGGCCCAGTTTCGCCGGGTTCAGCCGAAGCTCCCGGGCCTTCTGTACCTGGCTGTGAGACAAATGGGCGAGAATTGTGAGGTCTGAACCAAGTCAGTCAGAACGGTATCTCCCAGTCCTCTTGCGCGGCCAAATCTGTTCCCTCCCAATCCTCTAGCACAATAGCTTCCGCTTCTCCCGAATTGGATTGGGCGAAGACTTCCCTAGTCTCCCAGTCCCAGGTATGGGCAAAAACCAAGCCCGTGTCCTCCAACTTGCGCAGCAGTTCCGGATGCTTCTGCGCAAGGAATTTGAGTCTCCTGGTTTTGTAGGGCTTTAGCCGGGCCACTTCCAGGACAATCGCGGCGAGACTGGCGACTGTGGATTGTCCGACCTCGCCATTTGTTCCAGGCGAATCACATTCTTTTCGGAGATGTGCGACTGTTTGAGAAACCCGAAGATATCGTCCTGGTCCTCGATGGCTCGGCGCTCGGTCTTCGGCTTGGCCTGGCAGCGCTTGCACACATGAATCTTGTGACCTTTGCCCGAGAACTGCTCGTTCGGCCGCTCACGCCCGCAGATCCGGCAGTAATGTCCCATACCGATCCCTGATGCCTGAAACTACTCGAGGGTATGCGTTCTGTGAGAGGGTATGGTGTGTCGCGCCAACCTCGCGGAGGACGTATAACTCGCCGCAACCCCTACACCTGACGACCCAGTCCAGTTCATCATCGATTTTTTCACCCCCAAAAATCAACCCTTTTCTATGGCACCGCTCCCGGAACCAGCAATCTTCGTCTTGGCGGGTGCGCCGGCTCGCCCACGAAGCCGCCGACTGCGGTCTTCTCAGCGCAGATTGGGCGGCCGGTATTCGTCGCGTCAAAGGGTTGAAGAAGGCTGGGCATCCGCCTCGGAAACTGGTTAACGGCAGAACAAGGCAATGCGCTTTGGCGAGCTCCCGATCGTGAATGACTGAAAGGAAAATGTGACCGGGCCTACTCGCTTTGCTACTCGCGTGTGGGTTGAGGCAGCATGAAGCCGTAGCATTGACATTCGATCATCTCCGGCAGAGCGACGCTGGTTCCCGTGGAGGGATGCTCCAATCATCGTCAAGCCGGAAACCCGGATCGGCTGACATGAGGAAGGGAGTCCGTCCCTCCGGACCCTGGAAGTTCAACCGGGAAGACCTCGACTGCGGACCACAAGGTGTTATCTCGGACCGTCGAGGAGAGCTAGCGCCTGAACCGTCGTAATGAAGCTGCCCCCGAGACTCTGAAGCTCCGCAACCGTGTGCTGGCCCTGTTCGGGCGTCAGGGTTTCGATTGCATCCTGCACAACAGAGACTCGCCGGCCACGATCGAGTAAGCCTTTGGCGGCAAACCGAACACAGTATTCCGTGACCACTCCGAAGACAACGAATTCGGCGTCGCGCTCCAGGCGCTCGACCAGCGGCCCGGCGTGCCGACTCTCAAAAATGTCGAGAGTCTGCTTTTCAAGAAGAACCTGCTGGCTTTGAAAAATGTCGTCTGGCAATTTCGCGGTCGGCTCGTTGGGAATGGTAACGACTTTGTCGGTCAGTGCCTCCATAACAAATCCGGCGCCAGCTGTCCCCTTGATGCAGTGGGGTGGAAATGTCTTGAACTCGGGGTCGTCATTTGCGTGATAACAGCCATGCGAAACCAGGAACACTCGTCCCTCGCGGGCCGCTTGCGTGAGCTTCCGAATATTGGGCAGCAGCCTTTCCGCGCCGGGCACATACAACCGGCCTCCGGGAAGCATGAAGTCGGCTTGCGTGTCGACTTCCCAGAAAATAACCTTGCCGCTCACCATTTTCTACCGCCTCTCAACCAAGAGGAGTTTCGAGCTTATAACATTGTTCATGGGACAACCACAAGGCAAATCGCTCTTAATTGCTCTTAATTAGACCAGCTGCGTCCGGGAACGGCGCCCGCTGCCGTGGAGCCGCGCGTTTGTATCCACCCGGTTCATTTGTATACTGACAGTCGCGCCCGTGGCAGAGTTCTAGCGCCAGACGAGGAATCTGCGGAACCGCACTGATCCGTTTAACGAAGGAGCTACGCAGAATGGCTCAGATCGAGTTGCCCCGAACGAAGACCGAAACCCGTCTTGCGATCCGAAATATCGGAATCCTTTTGAGCGGAGATCTGAATCACCCGGTCCTCGACGCGGACACCGTCGTGGTTGTTGATGGAAAAATCACTGCGGTCGGCAAAGAGAAAGACATTGACACGCAAGGCGCAGCCACCGTGGTCGATGCCAAGGGTACGGCCCTCGCGCCTGGGTTGATTGACAGCCATGTGCATCCGGTCGTCGGCGATTGGACGCCCCGTCAGAATCAGCTGGGCTGGATCGACAGCTATCTGCACGGCGGTGTGACGACCATGATCTCGGCGGGCGAAGTGCACACCCCTGGCCGCCCCAAAGATGTGGTTGGCCTGAAGGCCATGGCCATTTTTGCCCAAAGGGCTTTTTCTGCGTTCCGGCCGGGTGGGGTGAGAATCCACGCCGGGGCGCCCGTGATCGAGCACGGAATGGTTGAAGAAGATTTCAAAGGACTGGCAGAGGCCGGCGTGACTATGCTGGGTGAGATCGGTCTGGGCGGCGTCAAAGACGGTTCAACCGCGCGGCAGATGGTCAACTGGGCCCGCAAGTACGGGATGCAAAGCACGATTCACACCGGCGGCCCCTCGATTCCTGGATCCAGCTTGATCGACAAAGAAATTGTGCTCGCGGCCGACGCCGACGTTATCGGCCACATCAATGGCGGCCACACCGCCCTGCCTGACGATCAAATCGTAAGCCTGTGCGAGAGTTCTTCGCGAGCCTTGGAAATTGTTCACAACGGCAACGAGAGAGCAGCACTACTTACTTTGCGTACGGCGAAAGAACGGAAGCAATTCCATCGCGTGATTCTGGGCACGGACTCGCCCGCCGGCTCGGGAGTGCAGCCGCTTGGCATATTACGCATGATCGCCATGTTGTCGTCACTGGGGGATGTACCGGCCGAAGTGGCCGTTTGCTTTGCCACCGGGAACACGGCGAAGATCCGCAATCTAGACTGCGGGCTGATTGCGGTTGGCCGGGCCGCGAGTTTCGTATTCATGGATCGCGCGCAGCACTCAGCAGGCAAGCATGTGCTCGACAGCATTCAGAAAGGCGACCTTCCAGGAATAGGAATGGTGATCATTGATGGCATGGTGAGCGCGCAGAGAAGCCGCAACACTCCGCCAGCGACGAACGTGCCGGAGATCATGAAGAGCTAGCGCTAAGCTAGAGTATTGAATGCGGCGATACCGGCTTGCTCCGCAGCGATCGCCTCAAAAACGGCTCGTCCCCGATCGCCGGCCGGTCGATGCCGCGATTGTCTTTTTATACTCGCGCGCCTTCGCGATCGCTTGTTCCTCGTTGACCGTGAGAAGTTTTCGCTCGCGCATCACCACCTGCCCCCCGATTACCACCGTCTCCACGTCGCTGGCTTGGAATGCATAGGCGAGCTACGCGCACCGGTCGTACATCGGAGCCGCGTTTGGCTCGTCCCAACTGATGACGAATTAGCGCAATCCGTCCTCACCCTTGATCTGGTCCTTGGTGAGTCCGCCGACGCGTGCCAGCGGGCGTCCGCTATCCGTCACGGCAACCGCCACCATGATCTCGTTAGCCCGCGGAGCGTCGTTGATGCGAACCTCGATGCCATCGAAATGGCTGCGGACGAACGCCGCGTCCTTATGGCCAAGCGGCACGTCGAGACCAACTCCCAGTCCACCCCGCTTCTTAGAAGAAGGGATCAGTGCCGCGCCCTTGCCCAGAACCTTCCGCACCGGTGCGCCCAGCTTGGGATGAAGAATGGCGGCAGCGTGCTCGATCTCCCCGTTCTCGCCCACGGCGGCAGCCTTGCCATAGCTCTCAACCGCAGTGGCCGGAATACCCAGCGCCGCGACTGCCCGCAGCGCAAGTAACTCGCCGAGTTCCTCGCCGATTGCGATCAACTCAGACAGGTCTTCCACATACTTCCCGGCGCATGGATTCTCGATCACAGCGGCTGCTGCAGCGCGCCGGGTTGGCGGGTCGATGGTTCTGCCCATCTCGTTCCTGGTCTCCTCAACGAAGGTCGAAATCTTGCGTATGTTAGCCCTCATCGCAGTCCATCCTCTCCTTTAATCTCCGACGCTTTGAGGCCGCCAACCCGGGCATGAACCCTTGGACCTGTAGTCATCACCAGCGCGAGCAGAATCTCGTCTGCGCGCGGGGCATCGGCCAAGCCAACTTCCATGGCGTCGAAATGACTTCGCACATAGGAGGCGTTAATGTGCGTGATGGGCACATCCAGCCTAGTCCCCGGGCCGCCAACTTTCTTGGTCGAAGCTACGATCGCCTTGGCATCGCCCAGAATCTCGCGCATGGCGTACCCCCCGGGAACGTGCCACAAGGCGCCATGCTCGATTTCCCCCGCGGCGCCGATAATCGCGCCTTTGCCATAACCCTGCACAATTTTCGGATCACCACCCAACGCCGAAATCAACGACTGCGCCATTTCCAGGCCCAGAGGCTTGAGGTCATTCATGAAACCCGCGATCTCCGCGACGTACTTGCCCGCGAAGGGATTGTGGATGACCGCCAGCGCCGCGGAGCGGCGCAGCGGGACTGGCGAAACTGGCCCCCCCTCGTGAAAAATTTCTTCGACCGCTACGAACTTCTTTCGAACCCGGACCTCAAGCATGAACCCAACTCCGATTGCGTTGTCCCTTCTCTTCCATGGCATCTGCCCCGGTGGCAACAACGACTCGAGTACGGCCCTGCAGATGCAAAGCTGCAGAATGAATGAGTCCCTCTGACAACAGCGACTCCGAGACTGCAGCTCCCGCATCCAGTGCGGCCGCAATCTCACTTGCGATGAGTTCGCCGACATTCTGCGTGATCAGGCGCCCTCCAAGATCGCTGTCGGGAGCAAGATCGCAGGCGGGAACGCGGACCACATTCGGGTGTCCGGGCAGATCGACCGCATTCGCAATGATCGTGGCCGCCGCATCAGCCATGGCTGCGCGCTCAGCAAGAACCGTCACTGCGTCGGCGATGCCGAGCGAAAAACTGCGGCCCCTCCAACCGCTGGTTGCGATACCTCGAACCGGCTGGTTTGAGTCCAGCGTCGCCGTTGCGAAAAGTGAAAGGCGCTCCGGCCGTTCGGCCATACCAGCAACGAACTGCTCGCCGGGCGCGAGATGCAGCGCGATGTCTCCGCCGTCGTTCACGTAGGCTCGGGAGAGGTTTGCCGCAGAAGTCATCGTGTCGAGAATCTCCTCTGCCACCGCGCCGGCTACCGCCGCCATAGGCGTGATAAAGTTCCGCTCGGCGTAGGGAGCCACTGCCGCCGCCATCCGTCGTGCCACCGAACCCGCGGGCCGAGGATTACCCCGTCGAGCGGGCTCGCGCAGAAGCTGAAGCTCGCCGCAGAGTTCATCGAGCACGGAGACAAACCGCTGCGCCGCCACCCGGTAAGCCACCTCAATCTCGCCAACCGGCCCAAACGCTTCGATGATCAGATCGATGGGCCCATCTTGCAAATTCAACCGGCGCTGGTCAGGCAGAAATGTTATCTGGGCCCTCATGGACCGGTCCTCGGCAATTTGGCCGGAGCCAGCGGCCAGGGATTATCCGGGTGCGCGGAGAGATGCCGACGGCCTCCCGGTGGCGCCATAGAACTCAACTGACGCACGTGATCGATGTGCCCGCCCAGCACGCCATAGTCGCTGAGCTTGAGCGTAAATTCAATGGGAGCAACCAGCGCCGGGGTCGGCACATATCCGAATGCATTTTCCGGCATGCGCGTCACATCGACCATAAAAGTGATGCCTCCACCCGGCCAAACGTAAACCGGCGCACCGCCGCAAGTGACGCGGGTCAAGGCCACCTTCACAGACTGCGTCAGCTTTACCGGGTTCTCGGTAACCCCAGAGCGCAGCGAACCTCCGGCGCCTCCCATAAAAAGGACGGTGCACAAGGCAGGCTCGCAATTCTCTTGGATTCTCGCTACCGATTCGCTCAGCGCCGAGGGCAAATCTTTTTCCACCGGTCGCAGAGAGTCGTCCAACTCGAAGTAGGCATGGTGCTCGCCGGTCGTACTCACCATGAGCAATCGCAGTCTGGGCCACGCGATTTTCGGATTGAAACCCAGAAGGATCGACAGCGGATCTTCGAGGTTCGTCCCACCCCATGCCGTTCCTGGCTCGGCGACTCGGAAGTAACGGCCCGGGGTTGAGCGCCGACCCTTCATTTTAATTCCAGTTCGCGGAACGCCCAGCAGCTTCCCCGCCTGATGCTCTGAGAGAACTCCGGTGATGTGGTCATCCACCACCACCACCTCATCGACTTTCCCGAACCATTGTTTGGCGAACATGCCGATGGTCGCAGAACCACAGCCCACGCGCATGCGCTCCTCTTGGGCGCCGTCAACCACCGGGGGCTTACCCGCCTCGACCCGCAGGGTGGCGCCGTCATCAACCGTAAGTTCCACCGGCTTTCGGTTGCACAAATTGAGCAGGGTCTCGCAGGTGACGGCGCCCTCTCCCCGGCTACCGCCTGTAAGGTGTCGAACTCCGCCGAGCGAAAGCATCTGCGAGCCGTACTCACTGGTGGTGACATGGCCCACCGGCTCGCCGCGGGCTCGAACCAGTTTGGTTTCCGGCCCCAGGTGGCGGTCGGTATCGATCTTCACCTTGACGCCGCAATAACTGAAAATCCCTTCGGTAACCACCGTGACCATGTCCACGCCCTGGACTTCGGAGGAGATAATGAACGGCGCCGGCTTGTAATCGGGGTAGGTCGTGCCCGCGCCAATGGCGGTGATGAAGGTTTCCGGCCCGCTGACAATGTTGCCATCCCATTCCTGGCCGCGCCCGAGGAATGGAACCACGGAGTCGCCGCGCGTCAAAGCGTGATCGAGAACCACATGAGGATCAAGCCTGACCAGTTGTCCATCGTTGTTGCCGTAGCGATCGCACGCGCCCGTTCTTCCCGGCCTGATGTGGCACAGCACCGGGCAGGCATCGCATCGAATCGCATCATCTTCAGGCACGTTTGTCTCCGGCACCGCGCCGAGCGAGGATGGCGGCGCATATGCGGTCCGGTGTCGCGGGAATACGCCTGATGCGCACGCCAACCGCGTCATGAAGCGCATTCAGGATCGCGGGCGCGGTCGGAATGACCGCCTGCTCGCCGATCCCCTTAGCCCCGAACGGACCGATGGACGACGGATTTTCAATGAGAATTGACTCCACCGGAGGCATGTCGCCCACCGTCGGAATCAGGTAGTCATGAAGGTTCTCGCCTTTCCCAGGAAAGAATTCTTCCATCAGAGCCATGCCCAATCCCTGCGCGGCTCCGCCTTCAATCTGTCCTTCGATGAGGGTGGGATTGATCGCGCGCCCAACGTCGTGGGCGGCGGTGATTTTCAGTACCCGCACCGTGCCGAGCTCGGTGTCGACAGCGATTTCTGCCAGATGTGCGCCGAAACCGTAAACTGCGTAGGGAACGCCCTGTCCATTTTCGTCGAGTGGGCTGGTCGGAGGATCGAATGTTGCCTCGCGGGTAATCGCATAGCCATGCCTGTCGGCTGGTAGATCGTAGAGTTTTATGACGTGGTGCCTCTCGCCATCCTGGACATGAACGCACCCATCTCCGAAGGTAAGCGCGGCGCACTCACATGCGCCCGCCATCGACACGATTGCGTGCCGCAGCTCGGTGCCGGCCATGTGCGCAGCTTTGCCGGTCACAAAGGTCTGCCGCGAGGCAGAAGTCTTGCCGCAGTCAGGCGTGATCGCGGTATCGCCGGAGACGAGATCGAAGCAATCGATGGGCGCCCCCAGTGCGTCGGCACAGATTTGTGTGACGATCGTATTTGAACCTTGCCCGATATCAACGGCTCCCTGGTGAAGCGCAATCCTGCCATCCGGTTTCAGTCCGATTCGTATGGTCGATGGGTTCGGAAGCGAAGTGTTGCCACAGCCGTACCACATCCCCGCAACACCCACGCCGCGACGCCAAGGCCCGTTAGAATTCGCGTTCAATGACCTAGCCTCCGCAGTCCCGGCTTTCCATCTCGGCCGCAAAGCCTCGAAGCACGCGCGGATTCCAACGCCTTCTCCGAGCACCTGGCCGGTCACGGTAGGAGTGGCATCCTCCAGCGCATTCTTGACTCGGAATTCCAACCGATCCATGCCGAGCCGGTCAGCCAGGTCATCGTATAGCTGCTCTTGCGCAATGGCGGCTTGCGGCACACCGAAACCGCGAAAGGCTCCTGCGGGCACCAGATGAGTATGCACCGCCCTAGTCTGCGCACGATAATGTGGAATATGGTAGGGCCCGGAGGCGTGCACCGGCACCCTCGCCGCCACGGTTGGCCCCCATGAGGAATAGGCGCCCGTGTTGAAATCGGCGGCGAAATCCATAGCCAGGAGCTTGCCATCCTTGGTCGCGCCAACACGCAGCCGGATGTGCGACGGATGGCGCTTGGTGGTCGACATGATCGACTCTGACCGCGAATACACCATGCGAACCGGCCGGCCCAGCTTCCAGGCGGCGAGCGCGACAAAGGGCTGGACCGACAAATCCAGCTTCGATCCAAAGCCGCCTCCGACGGCCGTCGGAATAATGCGCACCGCCTCAGGAGCGATCCCGAGGATTTTTGCCACGTCGTCCCGATCCATGTACGGGGATTGGGTGCAGGCTTGAATCTCAACCCGGTCGCCCACTCTTTGGGCAAATCCCGCTTCCGGCTCTATATAGGCATGTTCGACGAAGCTGGTCTGATATTCGCCTTCGACCACCACATCAGATTCCGCCAAGCCTCTCTCCACATCACCGCGAGCTACGCGCCCCCGCACCAAGATATTCCCTTCGCGATCGGCGTGAACACGCGGAGCATCCGGCGCTAGCGCTGCTGCAGTCGTGGTAAGCGCTGGCAACTCTTCCCAGACGATCGGGAAGCTAGTCCAGTCCATACTCTCGATCGCATCTGGCTCGCCAACCGCCGCCGCTACTGCTTCTCCACGGAACCTTGCCTCAGCTTCGGCCAAGACGGGTTGATCCGCAAAGCGCGGGATTACGCCATAACAGTTTCTTCCGGGAACATCCTTCGCGGTCAGCACGGCGTGGATTCCCGGATGCGCGGCAACAAACCCCTCCACGTCACCGAAATGAAAGCGTGCGAGATGATAAGGGCTGCGGATCGCGCGTACGACGAGTGTCCCGGCGGGGACTTCATCCGCTCCAAAAATCTCCGTTCCATCCACCTTGCTCTTTCCGTCGAGCCGGATCAGCCTGGCGCCAACGGCATTTCCCGCGGCAGGTGAGGGCCGCTCGCTCGCGCCCGAGCTCGCATCCCTCACCGCAGCGACAATCTTGCGATAGCCGGTGCAGCGGCAGAGCACGCCCCCGATTGCATCCATGACTTCGCTCTCTGCAGGCGAGGCGTTCCGCTCGAGCAGAGCCGTCGCCGAAAGCAGCATTCCCGGCGTGCAGATACCGCACTGCGCTGCGCCATGACGCAGGAACGATTTCTGCAGGCGGTCATACACCGGAGCACGTCCCGGCAATCCCTCCACCGTGGTGACTGCACATCCTTCGATCTGCCTGACGGCGACCAGGCACGCGCAGGCGGCCTCGCCATCAATCAACACCGTGCAAGCGCCACAGTCTCCCGCGTCACAACCGACCTTGGTCCCCCTCATTCCCAAATCATCACGAAGCACCCGGGAAAGTCGTTCCACTGGGGAGACCGAAACCGCAACGCTTCGTCCATTCAGTGAGAAAGCAATGGAAGTCTGAGCTGCGGGCTGGGGAGAAATCGTGGCCGCCATCGTCAGCCCCTCCCCGCGCAGGCGTCGAGAGCCCGCGCAACTAGAGTCAGAGCAGCGCCCCGGCGATAACTGGCGGTAGCACGAACGTCGTCGATCGGAGAGAGTGCTTTGACGTGTTCCGCCAAGGCGAGTGCGCCCAGCCCGTCCCGTACCGGCGCCCCGACCAGAGCGCGTTCCAGTGTCGTGAGCCTTCGCGCGACGGCAGAGCACGAGCCCACCGCGATGCGCGCTTCCGCAACACGGCCCACCTCATCCATTTTCACGATCGCTGCCACCATGGCGATGGAAATCACCAAATAACGCCGGGAACCGAGTTTCAAAAAGACGGATGCGGCGTCGTCCACAGCGCGCGGAACAATCACATGTGTCAGGATTTCATCCGAACGACGCAGCGTCTTCCGGTTCCCCACGATGAACTCGGAAAGTGGCACCCTCCGCGTCCCAGCGACCGAGGATAGTTCAATGACGGCATCGAGAGCCAGCAGTGGAGGCACGCCATCCGCCGCGGGAGATGCGTTGCAGAGATTGCCGGCCACCGTTCCGCGATTTTGAATCTGAATCGATCCCACCTCCCGGGCCGCGCTTTTAAGGCCGTCGAAACAGCGCGGCAGGGGCGCCGCCACGACCTCAGTCCAGGTCGTCAATCCTCCCACCTTCACGCAGTCCGCTTCGACCACTATGCCCCGAAGTTCGGAGACACCGGAGATGTCAACCACCGGCCCCGTCACCGGCCGCTCACCCAGCGCCGGAAAGAAATCCGTGCCTCCCGAGAGAATCTGGCCGTGCCTTTCGGCAAATATCTGAACCGCTTCGCTCAGCGTATTGGGCCGGAAATACAACGTTGATCCCCCGAGCCGTCGCGCCAGGACAGGCCGGACGTGGCTTTGCCCTTAATTTCTATAGGAACGATCTCAATTTGTACAGCGGATGCCGGTCCATCATTCAATCGAGCCGGCTACCCCTCGCGCTCCCCGTCATCCCAAGATAATTGTCTCGCAGCTTTATGCACGAGCGTGCGGGCCACTCTGCTATCAGCCACTTCCTCCGCCATCGCGGGTTCTCATATAATCGCTCACGCTTTCACCAGGGAACTTCCAGGGGACATCGCTCTGAGTCGGCCAGAAAACACGCGACGCTCGCTCGGCCTTCATCCCCCTGCCCTCCATTCCTTCGATCCCAGCCGCCGAGATTTTCTCCTCCGCTGCTGTCAGGGCGCCTCTGTTGCGCTCCTTCCCGCGGGCCTGCGCGATCTCGCGTACTCTTACTCTCTCGATACAGGAAACACGCCCTCGCCCAGCCCTGAGTATCATCTGCATCCTCACTATCGCGCCCAAATGACGATCGATCCCACGCTGCTCAAAACTGAGGCGGGTCAGGACAATTTCATCACGGAAAAATACGCCGATCAGATTGCCACCATTCTTGCAGAATGGAGTTCGAGCCTGTTGCAATCCCCGCACGAAGTGCAGACAGTCGAAAAATCTCTCGCCTCGGATTTTTCTGGCTCCTCCCTTCGTGCGCTTGAATCGCACCTGGTGCGTTCCGCTCCTCCTTTTGAAATCCGTCAGAATAGATTCAGCCTTCAGCCTGCTCTCACACGCGACGCTTTCCTTCAGGAATTGCGATCCGCCATGAATATCTTCTCCCAAATCATGACCGCTGAATTCCAGGTCGTGGCGATCGACGGCAGCAACATGAATGCCGTCCCCGCCCTTCTGCGCACTGGCGTGCGTTACGACTTGGTCGGATCGGGTAGCGATTGTTACCGCGAACAGCGCGCGGGCTACTGGGATCTCGAATGGGAAGCGCTCTCCTCTGGCGAATTTCGTCTCCGCCGATGGCAAGCGCTTGATGAGACCGAGAGCCGGGCCTCCAGCCCCACGTTCGCCGACATCACTGCGCAGGCGCTCGGCGGCAATCCGTCCTACTCCTCCCAAATGCTTCGAGGCGCCGACTATTGGCGAACCGTTCTTGACGCCGTCTGCGGCATTGACATCTACGGGCACAATGGCGTCTCGGTCGGCGATATCGACAACGACGGCTTCGATGATGTCTACGTTTGCCAGCCCGGCGGCCTGCCCAACCGCCTTTATCGAAATCGAGGCGACGGAACCTTCGAGGACAGAACGGAGGCATCCGGCTTGGGTCTTCTCGCGAATACGTCCTGCGCGCTCTTCGCCGACTTTGATAACGATGGGCTTCAGGATTTAATCGTCGTCTGCACCAGCGGCCCTCTTTTATTTCTGAACCAGGGAGGAGGCAGGTTTCGCCAGAAGCCCGACGCATTTCACTTCGCCGCGCCGCCGCAAGGCACCTTCACCGGCGCTGCCGTGGCCGATTACGACTGTGACGGCTGGTTGGACGTCTACTTCTGCCTCTACATCTACTATCAGGGCACCGACCAGTACAAGTACCCCTCCCCTTACTATGATGCAGAGAACGGCCCCCCCAATTTCATGATGCGCAACCATCGGGACGGAACCTTTTACGACGTCACTGCTGAATCCGGCCTCAACCAGAACAACACGCGCTACAGTTTTTGCTGTGGCTGGAGCGATTACAACCGTGACGGGTGGCCCGACCTTTACGTGGTAAACGACTTTGGCCGCAAGAACCTCTACCGCAATAATGGCAACGGAACCTTTACCGACATCGCCGCCCAGGCCGGGGTCGAAGACGTGGGCGCAGGCATGGGAGTCTGCTGGTTTGATTACGACAACGACGGCGCTCAGGATCTCTACGTCGCCGACATGTGGTCCGCCGCCGGCAAACGCGTGGCGATGCAGGAAATCTTCCAGCAAGACGCGCCGCCGGAGGTTCGCGCGCTCTACCGGAAACACGCCCTGGGCAATTCGTTATTTCGTAACGGCGGCGGCGGTTTCCAAGACGCCAGCGCGTCCGCCGGAGTGCAAATGGGTCGCTGGTCGTGGTCGAGCGACGCCTGGGACTTTGACCACGATGGCTTCCCCGATCTGTATATCGTCAATGGCATGGTCTCCGGTCCATCGCGCCCGGGCGACGCCGAGGCTGAAAATCGAGCGGAAGACCTCATCAGTTTTTTTTGGCGCCAAGTCGTCGCTCATTCTCCGGCGCAAGCCAAGCCCGCGCACGCTTACGAGCAGGCATGGGACGCACTCAACGAACTCATCCGCTCCGACCGCAGTTGGAGCGGATACGAGCGCAATGTTTTGTATCTGAACAACCGAGACGGAACATTTTCCGACGTTTCCGGAGCCGTCGGCTTGGACTTTGTCGAAGATGGCCGGGCGTTCGCTCTTGCTGATTTCGATCACGACGGTCGGCTCGAAGTGTTGCTGAAGAACCGCAACGCACCACAGTTGCGACTCTTGAGGAACGTGATGAAGGATCTGCCGCCATCGATCGCTTTCCGGCTGCGGGGCGGCGTTAGGTCCAATCGTGATGCCATCGGCGCAACCGTCACCGTGGAAACCGAAGCCGGCCATCAGAGCCGCATGTTGCAAGCTGGATCAGGGTTTCTCTCTCAACACACCAAAGAAATTTTCTTCGGCCTTGGAGACGCGAAAGGCACGGTGCACGCCTCGATCCGCTGGCCAAGCGGCTTAATGCAGGAACTCCACGACCTCCCACTCAATCATCGCATCTGGGTTGAAGAGGGCTCCGAACCGTCTCGCGTCGAGCCCTTCAAGACACAGACTGTGAAGTCCGGCGCCGAAGTGCCAAGAGCGCAACCATCCGATTCCCTTCCGAACATCTTTGAAACCTGGCTGCTTGCACCCATCTCCGCGCCCGACTTTTCTCTCCCTGACTTAACCGGACAAACCAGGACCCTTGCTGCGCTTCGCGGCAAGCCCGTGCTGCTCAATTTCTGGGTCGCCGGGTCAGCGGCCTGCCAGCAGGACCTGGAGGTCTTCAACCGCCTTTACGCCGGCTGGGAATCGCAAGGCTTGCAACTGCTCACCGTCAACTTCGACGATGCCGATGCCGGAACAGTCCGCGCCCGCGAGCAGCATTTTTCATTTCCCGTCCTTGCCGGATCCGATGACGTGGCCGGCATTTACAACATTCTTTATCGCTACCTGTCTGACCGGCACCGCGACCTCACACTTCCCGCCTCGCTTTTGATCGACGCCAAGGGCGACATCGTCAAGATTTACCAGGGCCCCGTAAATTCCGGGCACGTCGAACAAGACTATCGGCACCTGCCCCAAACTTCCACCGACCGCCTCGCCAAAGCGCTGCCATTCCCCGGCGTAATCGACAGCCCAGAATTTCTCCGCAACCATCTATCCTACGGTTCGGTTTTCTTTCAGCGCGGATATCTCGATCAAGCTGAAGCCTCATTCCGCCGTGCTCTCGGCGAGGACCCCTCCAGTGCCGAGGCTCTGTACGGCCTGGGCAGCATCTACTTGAAGCAACAGAAGACCGGCGAAGCGCGCGCCAGCTTTGAACGGGCGGTCAGACTCCCCTCCAGTTATCCCGAAACTCTGCCCAACGCCTGGAACAATCTGGGGCTTCTCGCCACCAACGAGGGCCGCACCTCGGAAGCGGTTCTGGATTTTCAGGAGGCTCTGCGACTGAGTCCCGATCACCTTATCGCACTCAAGAATCTGGGCAATGCTTACCGCCAGCAGAAGCAATGGGATGAATCCCGCACCGTGCTTGAGCATGCCCTGAAGGACAGCCCCGACGACCCCGAGGCGAACTACAGTCTGGGCATGGTCTTCGCCCAACTCAACGACACCAGCCGTGCTTACGACTATTTGCAACGAGCTTTAAGATTTCGTCCCGCTTATCCCGAGGCACTCAACAACCTCGGCGTGCTTTATCTACGCACTCAACGCCGCGACCAAGCGGTCGCAAGTTTCGAAGAATGCATCCGCCTTGCCCCCGCCTTCGATCAATCTTACCTGAACCTCGCCCGTGTCTACGCTCTGGAAGACCTGCCCGACAAAGCCCGCTCTGTGCTCCTCGAACTCCTCAAACAACATCCCGGTCACCCGCAAGCCCGGCAGATGCTCGATCAGCTCGGGAAATAAGCGGAAGAACACCCACGCCAGCCGTGATCTGTGGGTAGAGCACGGTGCTCGCAATCTCCCCACCGGAACATGGGAATGAACATCACGAACATCCCAGCTACATAGGACTGTGCGGCGTGGGTGCGGTCAGCAGATCCACGAACATCTTGTAGAGCTTTGCGGTGTCGAGATCGTCCTGCACTTCGACTGGTTGCACTTCAAGCTTGGGCTTGTCGCGGTCGGTCCAGGTCAGAGTGTTCCCGTAGCCCGCGCCGCGATCCAGATCCACATCCATGTAGCGCGTTTCTTTCTTCGTAATCAGGCTCGGATCGAGCCACGCCGCCGCCGCCAACTCGTCCCACAGATAGTTGTATTCGCCAAACAAGCGGCCATATTTGCCAATGTAGCGCGCCGCGGGCGAATCACCTGATTTGATACGATCGAGTAGTTCATTCGTCATGCTCGTCTTCAGTGAAATATCGACGGGCGTGCACACCATCCTTTTCCACGGCGCCCCCAGCACAATGTGAGCCGCTTCCGGATCGAACCAGAGGTTGAATTCGTGGCGCGGCACATTCATGAACTCAGGATCGTTGGTCTGCGGATTCAGGCTGGCGCCCATGAACACCAGTTCTTTCGCCAGGCTGGCAAAGTCAGGGTCAATCGAGATGGCTAGTGCCAGGTTGGTCATTGGACCACCTTCGTAGATCGTCACCTCGTGCGGAAACTTTCGAACCATGCGCACCAGAAAGTGAGCGGCGTCCTCATCCACTGGCTTGGTCGTGGGCATCCCTTCGGGAAAATTTCCCCACTGATCGGGCGGATGGTAATACTTTGGAGTCCACGCGCCCAGCCAGGCGACATAGCCGTAGCGTTGCTCCCACCGCTCGGTCTCGTCTTTTCGCCTGACGAGCGGCAACTCTGCGCCGGGCACGACGGCAATGTCGGTTCGTCCAATGAGTTCGAGCGCGCGCAAAGTGTGTGCCACTTCCTCTTTGAGCCAGGCATCTCCCGTCACCACGGTTACGCCCAGGACTTCGGTCTGGGGCGACTGGATCAGCAGGAGGATGGCTTGCTGGTCGGTACCCGCGGGCCCGGCGGCGTCTTGGTCGATGATGATCTTTCGCCTTGAGTTCCCCCGTGCTATCTCCTGACCCAGGCACGGCGGACTCGGGAAGGCCAGCCCCACTATCAGCAAGGTTGCAGCTGTCAAAAACTGAAAACGGAAAGCTTTCATCACGCACCCCAGAGGCTAAAGCTTACTCGATGTCGGCGGAACGGGCGAGAGCCGCAGACTCCTTTCTCCCCTGTAGCCCGGCGATTGCAGGGTGTGATCCGGCCGGCCAGTTAGAATAGCGCTTCGAGCGCAGCACACGTTTTGGATTCTCGCACAGATTATGGGTTGGTGCCGCAGAGCCGCTCGCCTATCGGGACACCTTCGAATCACGACCTGCGTGCCAGCCTACCTCCCGCCCTGGGGGCTTGCCGCCTCACTTGCTTGCGGACAATCTCTGCCACCACGCGGACTTGGCCACATTGCAGGGAGCTGTAGGGGATGCGGGAGGCCATCCGCTTGCTGCGGCAATGATTTATCTACAACCTAAGAGTGCAGTGAAGCCTCTAGCCGCAGTCACGCATGCAGAAGAAGCCTACCGTTTCCCGGTGCTTTGTGTACCCGTTGCGTCGAAGTGAGGGCTCGCCGCTGAAGGGCTAAAGCCAGCTGCACTGACGTGCCGCATTCCTAGATTGCAGGCAGACTCCCTCGATCCGAACCCAAACCTACGGGGCATCGATGACGCAGCGAAAGCCGATGGTTCCGGCGCGGTCGCGGCCGGGCGCCATCAAGAGATATTTCTGGTGTTCATCCAGCCGGTAAGCTTGCGGGAAATACCAGATCGAACCCCGCGGTTGATAGGATGCGCCCCCGCGAACGATAGCGGCGCGCGTGTGCGGGTCGCGGTATTCGTCTGTCCACTGGGAGACATTGCCGACGAGATCGAGAACGCCGAAAGGGCTCGCGCCTTGCGGAAAGTCGGTCACATTCGCAGGTGGGCGTCGCAGGGGGCCGCGATCTGGGCCGGGCAGCGCTTGCTGGTTCCAACCGTTACCCCAGGGATACAAACGAGCGTCGGATGATTGCGCGGCGTACTGCCACTCCCATTCATGGGGCAGGCGCTTGCCGGCCCAGGTGGCAAAGGCGCGGGCATCTTCGATCGAAACCCAAGTCACAGGCTTGTTTTCCCAGCCTTCGGGGTAGATTCCATTTGTCCAATCGCGCAGAAAATTGTGCCCGTCCTTATCCTTAGGCCGATAGTCGGTTGCTTCGAGGAACTTTTTGAACTCAGCGTTGGTCACCGGAGTACGGTCGATGTAGAAACTATGGATGTCGATGCGATGACGATGAAAGCGGCGAGGCGAATCCTCCCAAGAGTACTGCACATCGACGCCGGGATCGTTACCGCCCTCGATTTCGATGCCGCGAACCTGGAAGTCGTATTGCCCTGACGGAATGCGGATCATGCCGGGCGGAGCGGTCGAGGCCAGCTTGGTAGCGGCAATCTCAACCATGGTTTGGGGCACGGATTTCCACTCGCGCGAGTAACCCGCCAAGGGGCGACGGGAGCGCTCGGCCATGTAGGCAAGAAGATCGCGGAGCGGCCCGGGGGGTGGACTCTGTTGGGTGGCGAGAACCGCACCGAAACCCCGGCCGTCGATCACGAAGCTGAATGTCAATTCGTCGTTTTGCACAGTGGGGGCGAGTTCCGTGCCGTGCCATAAGTCGTAGTAATGCATACCCGGTTGTTGAGGCACGCGAAGTTGTTCTCCGGCGACGTCGTATTCGTTACGATTGACGATGGTCCAGAGCGTGCTGGCCTTCGTCGGAAACTTACTGGCGAAAACGCCTTGGTGCAGAACCGGAGTATGCGGCTCCCAATCTGGGGAGCGCAGATCGTCGGCCAAGGCACGCTCAATGCGAGTGAAGCGGAGGATGGCTTCGGCGTCGTTGGGATTGAGGCCGTACCAGAAACCCCAGAGATTTTCCAGGTCGGCGTAACCCTGGCCGTTGAAGAATGCGTGCTGCAAGCTGTCGGTCTTGTCGCGAGTGAAGCGGTCGGTGAGATTGACGGTGTGCCGCGGCTCCAGCCATTTTGTCTTGCTGACCATGGGGATAAAAGGATAGGCCATGCCTTCCCAGGTGACCCAGTCATTCCAGGAGAGGTTGGTCCAGGCGAGTGACCCGTCGCGCGGTTGGAATTGCGGTTCGAGCGCGAGGGGATGACCAGTCGCGTCCGAAGCCATGCGGAATTGTGCCGGGACGCTTTCGAGCGTGTCGAAGTTCACCCCGTCGGCGCCGATGTCGGCGAGCAGTTGCGAGATCGCAACCCAGTCAGGATTGCCTTCCGGGCGCGTGCCCGTGTCCCAGGCAAGCGTGGGGAAAAATACACGAACGCCGTGGCTGTGAAATTGTTGAATCATCCGGCGAAGCGCCGGGATGCCGCCGGGCAGGTCGCGCAGGAGATCGAATTGATTGCGGTCGTCGACGCCGAGGTTGGGATAGACATGCCAGATGAGCACGGCGTCGATAGGTCCGATCCGGCTCTCGGTCTCGGTAAGAAAACGATCGACCGTGTACTCGCCCTTCTCGGGATCGTAGATGCTGCGATCCCAAATCAGCAACTGAACCTGAGAGAACACGTGCTGCGTCCATTCAAGTTCGGGGCGATCGAATTGCGAGCCGTCGTAGCGCAGGCGAGTGCGGCGATCGTCGCGCCATGCCTTGAGACCGGCAAGCCAGGCGGCGGCATCGGATGGCTGCTCGGGCCCAAAGAAGAAGACTTCGCTCGGCGGCGGAAGCTCCGACAGATTCAGGATGCCAGTTGGCGGGACGAGGGCGTGGTTGGACTTCCATTCCTCTGAGAAAGCAAAACAGACGAAAAGAAAAACCAGCGCGGCGACGCTCAAAATGCAACGAGGGAGGCTACGATTCATAAAGTGCAGCACCGATTCGGTTCGTGATTGTCAGGCAGAGGCCTCGTCATCAAGTCGGTCGCAAATCTCAGCAGACTGGGCGAAGTCTGAGTATTTCTCAGCTGGTTCAATCTGCCCCCGGAGGAAGGCTCGTCCTCGGCTCACCTTAGAAGGTAAGCCTCTTAGAAGTTAAGCCTCAAGGCAAACTGAATCACCCGCGGATTGTTCACCGTCTCGTTGACGATTCCGAAACTGGACGGCGAATCGATGTCCTGCATCTGGGTGCCGGGGGTACCGGCCAGAAAGAACTGAGCATGGTTAAAGAGATTAAACATCTCGGCCCGGAACTGCAGGTACATGCTCTCGCGGAATGACAAAGGAAAGTCCTTGATCACCGAGAAATCCGTGTTCACGAAGCGCGGTTGGTAAAGTGGAGTACGGCTCGAATCCCCAAGTTCTCCCGCGGGAGCATCCATGAAAGCACAGGGATTGAACCAATGCGAAAGCGTGTGTACCTGGGATGGCGCCGCGCAGGTCGGATTCGCGGCGACTGGACCCGCTACGTTGGGGTCGCCGACTTCGTTTGGACGGTTGAGGCTGACGCCGTTCCACTGGAAGTACACTCCGGAGCCGCTGAAGGGCCCGTTGTTGCTCGCCGTCATGAAGAGCGGGAACCCGGAGGTGATTTTTTCGATCACATTCAGTTTCCAGTTGCCCAAAATTGTATTGACGGGACCGCTCCAGTTGCCCCCGAACGTCTTCCCTTTGCCGAACGGCAAGTCGTAGAGAATGCTGGCCGTGAAACTGTCGTTCAGGTTGATTTGAGACAGGCCCCAATCGGCTTTGTAGCTCCCGGGCAAGGGCCAGTAGGTCGCCCCGGGCATCGTGCCGGCGCCGTCGGGCATCCCGGAGTCGAAGGTACGCGACCAGGTGTAACCCAGCAGGGCGTACAGACCATGGCGCGCGCTCTTGGTCTCGGCCTTGATTTGCAGGGAATCGTAGCGGGCGCGGCCAATGTCAGCGAACTCGGAAATATTCGTGAACGGGCCATCGAGAGTGTACGGTTGGGCGATCGCCGCTCCTCCCGGGCCGCAACCGAAGGTGTAACCTTTGACCACGCCGCCACACGCCTCAGGGGATCCCACATTTCTGTTTAGGCCGGCCACCAGGATGTGCGAACTGCGAGAACCGGCGTACCCGACCGTCATGACCACGCTTCCGGGCAACTGGCGTTCAACATTCAAGTTGAACTGCTGCACCATGCCCTGCTTAAAGTTAAAATTCTGGGTATAAATTGTTCCCGTGAACTTGGCCGGGTTGGGCTGTGCACTATAGGGTTGGAGGGTGACCGGCAAAAGACCAAGTTGCAGGCCGCAGTTCAGCGGGGCGGCGGACGTAGCGTTATTAAAGGGACAAGGGACGCCGGCAAAAAAATTGAACTGATCGGTTTCTGCGAAGTAGGGCGGGTTCTCCCAGAGTCCTTGCGCGCCCTGGCTCCACGCCGAATCGTGGAAGATCGCGTATCCCGCGCGGATGGCAGTGTTCTGGCTTCCCCACGGTTTCCACGCCAATCCAATCCGCGGTTCCAAAGCGGTCTTGTCGAATTGGATACCGGCGCTTCCATCGCTACGAATACACTCCGCGCAATTCGCCTGCGGACTATTTCCCGCAACGTAATACTTGCCGGTCGCGAAGTCGAAGTTCGCTTGGCGTCCCTCGGCTTCGGTTTCGGGAGTCACCAGAGCCCAAGCCAGTCCGAGGTTCAAGGTGAGATTGTTGGTTACGCGCCAATCGTCCTGCACAAACGGGCGAAACATCTTCCAGCGGCGGCCCGTCGTGGCCCCGTCGAAGGTCTGGTCGTGGAGCGCCCCATTACTGGCCTGGCCCAACAAAAGATCTGCGGCATCGTCTCCGGTATAGGACCCACTACCGCCAAGCATAAAGAAAGCGCCGTCCTGGAAAGCATTGCTCCGCACATTCATTTGATTGGCGCGGATTCCGATGCCGACCCGGACGTCGTGCTTGCCTCGGATCATGTCCAGCGTATCCGAAGCGGAGAAGACGTTGGTCCCGCCCTGAAAGGGAGCAAACCCGCGATCCCCGATAGGCCAGTAATCCGTCAGTTGAATCGAACTGAGACCGCAACTCATGCAGTCCAGTGTGGTCTGGTTTAGGCTCGCCGAATAGCCGGTAATGCTGTCGCACTGACTTGCAAGATCGGCGCCCTGAATCCCCAACTTAGCGGCCGTGCACGCGCGGCCGCCGTAAACCCCGAAGGGAAGAATGTGATTGAAGATCCGGTTGAAACCGACACTCGCCTGATTGATCGTGCGATCGGAAAAGACGTGGGTTTCCGACACAGCCGCGTTGCGGCCGTGGTTGGTAAGGTACTCGGTGCTGCCGTAAGGATTCTCCGAGGCAAATCCTGGCGAACCGCCGGGATCGAAGGTCACCGCCTGATCGTAGCTGAAGCGGGCAAACGCTGAATCCTTGCTGGAAAAACTGTGGTCCAGGCGGATGTCGAATTTGCCTTCGTTGAGCGATCTCACCGGCACATTGGTGTAGTTGTATCCCAGCGCCGCGTTGCTCGCATTGCTGACCGGGTAAAGCTTAATCACTTGCGCGCCCGCCTTATCAAACATCGCCTCCGGAATTACATTACAAGTCGCGCCCGCCGCTTGGCTTCCATCCGGCAGCACGGGCTCGGAGGTCGGAGTCGGCAAGTTCTGTGTGCCCGGCAGGCACTGGAATGTGGTGGGTTCGGCTCCGGTGGCGTAAGGATTGATAAGATTGCCAAATTGGCTTGCGTTGTTGGGCCCTCGGGTGTTGCCGAACGGATCCAATCGAAAGTCGCCATTCATCATGGCCGGCGTCGGAACCAAACCGACGAACGGTATCCCGTGGCGCTGCCTTTTGGCTTCATAGTCCAGGAAGAAGAATGTCTTGTCCTTTCGAATCGGACCTCCCAGAGAGAAACCGAACTGATTGAGGTTGAATTGCTCACGCGAGGATGCGAAATAACTGCGAGCATCCAGGTCAGTATTGCGGAAGTACTCGAACAGTGAGCCGTGGAACTTGTTCGTCCCCGATTTCGTCGTGACGAGTACGGTCGGGCCCGCGCGGGTGCCGTACTCTGCCGAGTAGTTATAGGTCAGGACTTTGAATTCCTGGATGGCATCAATCGAAGGCAAAATCGCGATCCCGCCCGCCGTCAGCTCATTATTGTCATTGTTATCGTAGAGCCAGTCGGTACTCTGCACGCGCGATCCGCCCACCGAGAGCGAGAAGGTACCGCGAGCCGATACTTCGCTGCTGGCACCACCACCAAAGAAGCTTTGCGGATTCGACTCCTGGGTTGTGCCGGGGGTGAGCGTGGCCAGCTGGACAAAATCGCGGCCGTTCAAAGGAAGTTCCGCGACTTGCTGGGAAGTGATGACTTGTCCCAGGGTGGCATTGGCGGTCTCGACGGCCACTTCCGTCGCGCTGACCTCGACGGTCGACGTAACCGACGCGAGAACCAGGGTGAAATTCACCTCGCGTTGCTCGTCCAACTGCAGCCGAATGTCCTTTTGTTGGGCGCTTTGAAAACCCTGAGCATCCACTCGGATGGTGAAAAACGAGACGGGCAGCAAGGGGACGAGATAACGTCCAGAAGTGTCGGTCGTCGACTCGCGGGTTATGCCCGTGTCCTGGGAGGCGACGGTCACCTTCGCTCCCGAAATTGTCGACCCAGTCTTGTCCACAACCGTGCCCGAAAAACTTCCGTTGGTCTGGCTGTAGACGAGTGGGCAAATGGAGAATGCGAACAAAAAGAAAACCGCAGTGAACAGCACCCGGTTTTTCAGCATGGTGTCCCTTTTCGGTGGCTCTCACCGAGTGAAGCGCAGTTGTTCTCCGGTTCTTCAGTAATCGGAGGGCCGAATCGTAAGGCGACCATCTAAATGGATCTTGCGCTGCACTGTCAAGACTTTTTGTTAAGGGGTTGGAATGATTCGATAGGTCGGTGACATCAATTTTTTGGCGTCGTAGGCAGCGCAGGGTTGACCCAGCAAGCCCTGCGGGGGTCCGAGGCAGGCTGCGTCAAACCGCGCGCGGTCATAGGATGATTCTTGCACTCCCGCCCTGGTTGTAGGCAATCCAGCGTAGAGATTGGCATTTCGGACTGCCTCGCGCTCGGGCAGCCTCTCACCCAAGAGCACGGCGAAGCCGGTTGTAATGCGAGTTCATGTTCATCGACTGGCTCTCCCGCAATCATCCCGCACCGGAGATCACGTGAGCAATTCGCCGCAGGTAATCATTGGCATAGTCGCCGACGGACAGAATCAAAACCAGGCGTGCTTTCGCTCGACTCAGCGCGACGTTGATCAATCGAGGGCCTTCGACAGGGTGCCCCAGGAGTCTCTCGCCAGTCGCGATTACGGGATCGAAAATAACGGTGTGATACTCGCTGCCTTGCGCTCTATGCACGGTGCTGACCGGGACCTTGGTCTGTCCAGCATTTCGGAGAAAAGTTTTGATCAACCCCCGCTGTGCTCGATAGGGAGTCAAGACGAGCACGTTCTCCTCACCGACCTGGCCGGTGAGGGAAGAGACTACCTGTCCGATATACTCGGCGGACTTGTAGCGTGTGCCAATGCCATACTTCGTCTGTTTGAAGTCGCCTTCCGCTGGGCACTTTTCGAGGTGCACGCGGTGGCTGCCGATCCCGGGGACGAACTGCGTGCGTCGCTCCGCGCACCATTCCACGTCGCTTGCGCACTTCTCGGCGACGATCAACTCCCCGTCATAGAACACGCAGCTAACGATGTCACAAATCTCTTCGGCCATACGGGACTGTTCATTCAAGAAGCAGCGGTTCTGTGGGTTCATGTACTTAAACATGGATACGCCAAGCCATTTCTTGGCATCGCGATGCGCTGACCGCACGATCGGCGCAAGCTGCTTGGGGTCGCCCGCGAAGAGGACTCTCTGGCCAAGCGGCGCCAACGCCAAAGCATGGGGCAGGCTGACCTGGCTGGACTCGTCGAACAAGATGAGGTCGAACGGTTTGCGAGCCCGCAGAGCTGCGCAGGAAAAGGCCGCCCCGGTTGTGGTCATGGCCGCTACTTGCGCCTGATCGATTGGCTTCGGTATCTGTGCTCGGAGAGCGCTAAGCTTGTCTTTCCAGGTGGCATATGCTGCCGCATTGCTTCGGTCCGGCATCTGCGTTTCGAGCTCAGCAATTCGTCTAACCAGATCGCTATCAACAACTGGTAATAGGTGTTCCCGGCCTTTGTAGTTGCCGGCGATGAAGTGCGTTCCAATTCGTTTGCAGCGCCGGCGCAATCCGTGAGCCGCGGGATCAGCCCGCTCGAGTTCTTCCAGGCGGCGGTCGACCGACAGCAGTGCAATGTCGACCGCCCAGTTCGTCGTCGAAAGCAGCAAGATTCTCGCTCGTGGCCTTTGGCGCAAATAGGAGGCCAACATTGCGCCCACCGTATAGGTCTTGCCGGTGCCCGGCGGCCCCCACAGGAATCCAAACTCTCGATCCAGCAGACCAAATGCTTGTCTTTGCCGATCCCTCAACTGGGGGAAGCCTGGTACGGAACGCACATCGACGAGGGGGGAGTAACGCAGCGCGGTGACTCTCTCGAGCCACCCCAGACTTTCCTCCGCAAAGAGCGCTGACTTCCAAATGTCTCGCAGCGCCTCCAGATAGCGCGGCGGGCGCAGCACGATCTGGCCGCCTTTACGGGGTGGTGGGCCACTCAGATACCGAATGTTGATTTGGTCGTGTTCGGCGGATACGGAGAGGACATCAGCTGTTCCCTTCGGCGGCCCCGGCCACCACGCCGCAGCGCCCTCCAGGCTCTCGTCCAGTCCGTGAGAAGAATCTGCCGAATTTATGAATATCTTAAACAGCGCCGGGCCATCCGGTTTCACCTCGGAAACGGTGAACTCTAGCGGCCTGCCGCTTACTCTGAGCTCTTCTTCGAGGGCATCAATGATTTCGCGCTGCGCCATAAAATCTGGACGATGCATAACAGGGCTCGGGAGCCCACAGTAAACTTGGGCCGCGGGCGGCGAACGACAACTCACAAGGGCTCTTATATACCATATCGACGTCCCGCCGGCGCCGCGCAGGAAAGAGTCGCAGGGAATTGCGCGACGCTGTGTGCGGCCGTGGCTTAAGCCCGAACGAGGTTAGGCATCGCGGCAACATCGGGATTTCGCGGTCGATTCGTTGAAATGGGTAATGACGTTCGGAAGAAATTCGCTGATGTGGATGGCACCGGAGAGCCATCACGGATCACACTGTGGCCTGCCTCGCTAAACCACGCGAAACCGACGACACCCCGCGCCGTGGTCGCTGCAGCGAGACGCTTATCGATTCTTCTTGCGTTCCGGACGGAAACATCTCCATCGAACTTCGCAGATTCGCAGATTCGGTGAAACCCGGATAGGCGGCACGCCGAGTAGGTAGGGTCACACAAATTCTCGAACGTATCGATGAGGCCATGGCCCGGACCAGGGTGGAGATACGTTGCTATCTCCGGCAACATTCTGTTCCTTGATTTGCAGTCACCAGAACGCTATGAAAGCAGAAGTGCGAGGTCCTCGGGCTTCAGGTTCCGAATGACGCTGCTCTCTTCCCCGATGATTTCTGCGGCTAGGTTGCGCTTGCTGTTTTGCAACTCGAGGATCTTCTCCTCAACGGTGTCACGGGCGATCAGCCGATAGGCGAAGACCGGACGCTGTTGTCCGATGCGGTGGGTGCGGTCCACCGCCTGCGCTTCCACGGCCGGGTTCCACCAGGGATCGAGGATGAAAACATACTCGGCGGCGGTAAGGTTCAGCCCGACTCCGCCTGCCTTTAAGCTGATCAAGAAGATTCTGCAGCTGGGGTCAGTTTGGAAGCGCTCGACTCTGGCCTGGCGGTCGCGGGTCGCGCCATCGAGGTATTCGTAAACCACGCCGCTTTCATCGAGCCGGTCGCAAACAATTTTCAGCAGGCTGGTGAACTGCGAGAAGACCAATGCCTTGTGGCCTTCGTCGAGGACTTCGCGCAACTGCGCCAGCAGCGCTTCGAGTTTGGCGCTGGGTTCTGCAATGCGTTTGGGGTCGAGCAGCGCGGGATGGCAAGCGGCCTGGCGCAGGCGCAACAAGGCTTCCAGAACCTGGATCTTCGATTTAGCCAGCCCGTCCTTTTCGATTCGCTTCAGCAGCGACTCGCGGTAGTGCTGGCGCAGCTCGTCGTAGAGCTTGCGCTGGGCCGTCTCCATCTCACAGTAAATCGTCTGCTCGCTCTTGGGCGGAAGTTCCTGCGCCACTTGCTGCTTGGTCCGGCGCAGAATGAATGGCCGCAGGGCCCGAGCCAGCAAGCGCTGCGTGTCTTCCGTGGCATTGCGCCAGCTGCTGCCTGCAACCTTGAAAACGCTGGCCGCGCCAAGCATTCCAGGATTGAGAAATTCAAATAAGCTCCACAGTTCCCCGAGATGATTTTCGACCGGAGTGCCACTCAGCCCCAGACGATATCGCCCACGCAAAAGCCGCACTGCTTTTGAGGATTCAGTTTCGGCATTCTTGACCGCCTGGGCCTCGTCGAGAATGACATAATCAAATTCGAAATCCTTAAGAGAAAGAATATCCCGGCGCAGCGTGCCATAGGTGGTGAGAATCACGTCACAAGCCGCGAAGTCGTTGCCCTCGCGGGCCACGCCGGTGTGGTCCAGAACCCGCAGTTGAGGCGTGAAACGCTCCGCCTCCTGCTTCCAGTTAAACACCAGGGATTTCGGCACCACGATGAGGGAGGGTGAAACTGGCTGGCCGGTGCGGCGCATCTCGCGGCGCATCTCGAGAAGAGCCAGCACCTGCGCCGTCTTACCCACGCCCATATCGTCGGCCAGGCAACCGCCGAAGGAGAATCGTTGTAGAAAAAGCATCCACGCCAAACCTTCGCACTGATAGTCGCGCAAACGGCCCACGAATCCCTCCGGCTGTGCAATGGTCTCCACCGCGCTGCCTGGGTGCAGTTCGTCCCGCAGGCGCGCAAAGGTCTGGTCCCATTTCGCTTCGGGCTGCGTGGCCAGCAGGGCGTCGAGAAGTCCCGCCTGGGAACGAGTAAAGTGAATGTGCCCGTTCTCGGGAGAACCCATTCCGGCGAGGGGACCGATCCGGCGCAGCCATTCCTCCGGCAGCATTCCGTAGGTTCCGTCGTCGAGTTGCACCATGTTGTTGCCGCGACGCAGGGCCGCGAGCAATTCTGGCAATCGCGCTTTGGTGGCGCCGTAACCGACTTCGCCGTGCAATTCGAACCAGTCCACACCGCTGGAGACTTCGAGCCGGAAGTTTCCAGGCGGGCGGAAGATTCTTCCCTCGGCGTCAATGTGCCATCCCGCCTCGACCAGCGGCCGCACCACCCGTGGCAGCTTGCTCGCCGCCACCCCGCGGACAGGTTCGGGAGCCCCATCACTCGCCTGGCGGCGTTTCACGCCCAGTTGATCGAGCAAGGCATCAGCCGCCGCTTCGGCGTCGAAATCGCGGCGCAGAAACCGCCGGGTGGCAGCGTCAAAGAAGCCCCGCGAGGGGTCGGACTCCGGCACAATCCGGTCGTCGTAGGCAAACGAGAGCTCCGCTTGCAGGCGCCCCGGTCCCAAGCGAATCGGCGCTTGGGAAATTTTCAGGCGCGGTGCGGGAATTGACGTCACTTCCTCGTACCGCATTTCCTCCGGCACCGTCAGCGGCGGCAGGTTCCGTGAGCCGAGCAAGGCGGCCAGGAACTGATCTTTTTCGCTCTCGGGAGCCACGATCGAGCCTTTCTTGCGCAGGGCTGAAATCCACGCGAACGAAGCTTCTGGGGCGCATCGTGCCACCCGCTCCCTGGTAAACACAAAACCAGGCGTTAGGAGAACCGGGTCCCTCAGTTTCATGCGCTCTTCCCCACGCTGGAAAAATCCGGTGAGCGCACACTTTCCCTCTTCCGTCTTGCCCAACTCCAGCGCAAAACTCCAAGCATCGCCTTCATCCCAGGCCAGCGGTAGCAAAGCTTCAGGCTCGTTTTGAGGCCGCAGGTGGCAGCGCCCGGTTCGGACCATGAGCGGCATGAGCATAAGGCTCAGTGCGGGCGGAAGCACTGACAATTCGGGAACACGATCATAATAGTCCTGGTATCCGTAGGAGTATCTCTGTGTTCCAGCGAGCACGGACAGTATTTGTTGGTCTTCGGTTACGGGGAGGCTCTGAATCTGGCTGCGCTTCATGGCGAGCGGCTTAGGGAGCGCCCAGTTGCCGTCTTTCTTGCGCTCGCGAGATTCCAGCGTGAGGCAGAGTCCGCCGCCCAAGAGGCAGGCTGCAATGTCGACGATGTATAGAACCTCCCGCTTCGCCGGCCATGTGGACTCTGGCATGGCCGGCCGGGGGCCGGGGGCGACGATCTCGCTGAATTGCTGTTGCCACGATGGCGGTTTCGGCACCCGCTGTCGAGCGGTGACAGGTACGCCCGAGCGGGCAACCCACTCTCGCCAGCTGGCCCCTGGCGTCTTGAGATCATCGTCGTCAAAGGGCAATTCAGAATCGTCGCTCAACACCAGTTGCGGCGCGGAAGTAGCCGGGGGCAGACTTTCCTGCGCCTCGGCTGCCAGAATCGTGGCCCAGAGATGCTTGCATGGGACGCCATTGTCCACGAAGTAGGGGCAGTCACACCAGACCGACAGGACTCCATCTCTGAAACCGAGCTTCACATCGTAAGTCAGCGAACCATGCACTCGGGCGTGCACTTCGGTGTCAGAAGCCCGCACAATTCGGACCAGGCCGCTGCGATAATATTCTTCGCCCCGATGCTGGACGTTCCAGCCGAATTGCGGTGCCAGTCGAGCGGAAAGACTCATGGACATGGTTCAGGCCTGATCATTCTATCGAATGGAAGACGGCGTGTGGTTACGCCGACATGCTACCATTCCTGCGTGAGCGACTCCGCTTGCCTTCCCCCGACTGCGCTAGCCGTGCCCAGCCCAACGGCTGCTCCGCGGCACTCCGCCCTCATCCGCGTCACTCACTGGATCACAACGCTGTGCTTCTTTGCCCTCCTCGTCACCGGAGTCGAATTGGTGATCTCGCACCCTCGTTTCTATTGGGGTGAAACCGGCAACGATTTGACTCCCACCCTGTTCAAAATTCCGATCCCTGCCTCGAGGAATCTGGTGCCGACCGGCTACGGCTTTGTACTGCCCGACCAAAATGGCTGGAGCCGCTATCTCCACTTTCAAGCCGCGTGGCTGGTGATTTTGACCGGCCTGCTTTATGCGATCGCCATCGCATTGAATGGGCATTTGCAGAGGAACCTGCTCCCGGGCAAGACCGATCTTTCCTGGCGGGCGCTGTCAATCGCAATCGCGGACCACTTGCGCTTCAGGCGGCCGAGCGCGGCCGAAGCCTGGTCGTATAACCCGCTGCAGCGGCTCAGCTACCTCTTCGTAATCTTCGTTTTGTTTCCCCTGGTAATCTGGACGGGACTGGCGATGTCGCCCGCCTTTGTTTCCGCGGTTCCGGCAGCCGTCAACCTGCTTGGCGGCCAGCAATCGGCGCGCACGCTTCACTTCTTCGTCTCGCTGGCTCTCGTGCTGTTTCTGCTAGTCCACGTGGGGATGGTTTGGCTGGCCGGATTCAGAAGCCGCATGCGCACCATGATCACTGGCCGCGTCGACACGAATTCCGCCGGCACAAGTCGGCTGGCATAGGTATGGAGCGTATATGAGCAAAGAACCGTCACGCGCGGAACTCTCCCGCCGCAGACTGATCACCACCGGACTCGCGGCCACAGCCGGCGCCTTGGGCCTGGGCGCGGCCGCGCGCCTCGCGCAAGAATACGGCCTCGTCCCGCCCGATCACGGCGGAATCTACGGCCTCGGCGAAACTCTGACCTACGCCTCGCAACGGCTGCTCACCCGGCACTCGCTGGCGCGTGAATTTTCTCGCGGCCAGATTTCGCAGCCCCCGTTCGCCAACGAAGTCGCACCCCCCAGTGAAGAGTTCAAGCGCCTTCGGGCCGGAAAATTCGCCGACTGGCGGCTCACTGTCACCGGTCTAGTTGCGAATCCCGCCGCGTTTTCGCTCGACCAGCTTAGGAGCTACCCATCGCGCAGCCAGATCACGATGATCCAGTGCGAAGAGGGATGGTCGTATATCGCCGAGTGGATCGGCGTGCCTCTCTCTCACGTGCTCAATCTTGTAGGCGTGCAGCCGCAGGCCCGCTACGTGGTCTACTTCTCGATCGAACCCGACTGGTGGGAGAGCATCGACATGGCCGACGCTTTGCATCCCCAAACAGTTCTCGCCTACGGAATGAATGGCGGTGAAATCCCGGTGGGCAACGGCGGTCCCCTGCGCCTGCGCGTCGCCCGCCAGCTCGGCTACAAGAGCGTGAAGTACATCACTCACCTCACCGTCACCGACAGCCTGAAGAGTTTCGGCAAAGGTCTCGGCTCCGCGTCTCCGGAAGGAGGCTACTCCTGGTACGCCGGTATCTGACAGGTTCGAGTCGGTTTGGGCAGGCCACGACGTTCACTCGTGCCGTTCCGTCGTTCAAAATCAATCCGCGCTTTCGCGGCTGAGGAAGCCTGCGCGGGCACTACGACTTCTCGGCAGGCCGCTCGTGCAACGTCGGCTTCTTTCTCCCAGCATCCGCATAGACGACGCATCCGATCCCCAGCGTCACAGATGCGAAGCCGCAAACTCCCGCCCACCCAAACCGCTGCCATAAAAGTGAACTCGCATAAGAGCCCAGCGCCCCGGCGCTGAAATAACAAATCATGTAGACCATGTTCAGCCGGCTGCGCGCCTCGGGCAGCAATCCGTAGATGCGGGTCTGATTCGACACGTGACCCGACTGCACGCCAACGTCGAGCAAGATCACGCCCGCGATCAATCCGCCCATGTGCCTGCCAAAAACGTAAAGCACGACGAAAGAAGTCAGAGTCGTCAAAAGCGAGATCAAAACATTGCGGCGCGCGCCGTAACGATCTGCCAGGTGTCCGATAAAAGGGGCACAGACGGCGCCCAGCGCACCCACCAGCCCAAAAAGTCCGGCGACACCGCTGCCGTAGTGATAAGGAGGAATCTGCAAGAAGAAGACCAGCGTGGTCCAGAACGCGCTGAAGCAACAGAACAGAATCGCGCTCAGCGTAGCGGCTTCTCGCAGAACCGGCTGTTCGCGAATCAACTGCGCCGCCGACCGGATCAACTCCGGCCACGACAACTGCAACTCGGGCTTGCTCGTCGGCAGGCCGGCGCGAATCAATGCGGCGAGCGCCAGCATCAGCAGGCAGGCCAGCCAATACACCGTGCGCCAGCCCGCCCAGGCCCCCAGAAGTCCGCTGAAGGTTCGCGCCAGCAGGATGCCGAACAACAGTCCCGAAAGCACCGCTCCCACCGTCGCTCCCCGCCGCGCCCGAGGAGCAAGATGAGCCGCGAAGGGAACGATCAGATGAACCGTCGACGCCGCCATGCCGATGCCCAGGCTGGCCAGCGCGAGCCAGGGAAAATTCCGGGCGCTGGCCATGAGCGCCAGAAACACAGATTCAGCCAGCAGCAGATACACGATCAAACGCCGCCGCTCTTTGGTATCGCCCAACGGAACGAAGAACAACATTCCCAGCGCCGCGCCCAACTGTGTGAGCATAGCCACGATTCCAACCTGCGGCACACGGATGCCGAAGCTGACCGCAATGCTGGCAAGCAGCGGCTGGATGTAATAGATGTTGGCGACGATCGCGCCCACGCTGAATGCCATCAACCAGACGTGCGCTGGCTTGATGGTTTCTGTGGAATGGATCTCCTGCCTTGGGTTGGCCTGAAGAACCTGCATCGATAAGATTGCCGTACCCATTAAGATGCTCGCGCTTTCCCGGCAGACTCAATCAGTCACGAACTCACCGCATTCCAGACGCCGTCTCCGGTTCGGGAATCGCCTCGATGCGTCCCAGCAGAAAAATGTAGCCCGCAATCCCGAGCAACAAAACGGCGGCCGCAGTCACGAAAGCAGCGGCGAACGAATGCGTCGCAGCGACGATGTAGCCGGTGACGATGGGCGCGGAAATCGCTCCGATTTGGCCGGAGAAGTTGACCGCTCCGGCGAGAGTGCCCACGCTTTCCCGCGGCGAAATCAGAGACGGAACCGTCCACGCCACCGGCGAGGCCGCCGCCAATCCTCCCAGAGCGAGGCTAATCCAGACCAGCGCCGCGGCCGAGCTGTGAGCGCGAGCCGCGCCGAAGATCGCCATCCCACAGGCCATCCCGCCCACCATAGCGCTTTGCCGAACGCGATTGGCGTCGTAGCCACGCAGGATGAGAGCGTCCACCAGCCATCCGCCCACCAGCACATCGGTGAACGTGGCAAACAGCCAGGGCACGCTCGTGTAGAAAACCGAGTGCAACAAATCCATGCGGAGCGCAACCGAAAGATAGCTGGGCAGCCAGGTCAGCAAAAGAAAAAAAGTGTAGTTGTAAGCACCCCAACCCAGCGCCAGGCCGTAGACTTTCGGCTGCGTCAAAAGATAGCCGAGCGAACTACCGCTTCGCGCCTTGGCCTGATCTTCCGGTTGCGCGTTTCCTTGCCGGATAAAATCAAATTCTTCCGGAGACAGTCCGTTGTCTTCTGTGGGATTTTTATAGATCCGATAGAACAAAACAAAATAAAACAAGCTGATGAAACCGGTAGCGGCGAAGCTCCAGCGCCAGCCGAAATAAAAAAGCAGCAATCCGATCAGCGGCACTCCGATGGCGCTGGAAAATTTTGCCGCCGCATCGGACAGTGACGTGGCCAGGCTCCTCTCTTCGCGAGTAAACCAATAGCCCAGAGCCTTGGCATTCGCCGGGAAGATGGGTGACTCGCTCACACCCAAGAGAAAGCGAGCTCCGAAAAACCAGGTAAGGCCGGGAGCAAGGGAAGCGGCGAACGAAGATAAGCTCCACAACAGCGCGCTGATTCGGCCCACGCGGCGCACTCCCCAGCGATCAAGCAAGATTCCGCAGGGCATCTGCATCGCCGCGTAAGTCCAACTAAAGGCGCTGGAGAGATAGCCGAAGGCCACCAGCGACAGTCCGAAGGAATCGTGCAGCGCGTCGCGCGATACCGATAGATTAATCCGGTCGAAGAAATTGACCAGAACGCCGAAGGCCAGCAGGAAGGCGATGCGCCATCGCCGGCGCGGCACGCTGGATCCGGACGCAATGTTAGGCAAGAGCGCTCCGCCGAAAGTTTAACGATGAGAAGCTAGTTCTACAACCGGATTGACTACTGCACTCCGATGCCCGCGAGCAAACCACCATCGACGACGTAATCGCAGCCGGTGCAGAACCCCGCCCGATCCGACGCCAGAAAAGCCGCCAGCTCAGCGACCTCTTCCGGCGTGCCGATGCGCCCGAGGGGATGAGCCGCGCCAAAGCGCGCGAACGCCTCCTCCACCGGCACATTGGGAGAAAAGTTCGCCGCGGAGCGCGCCAGCATGGGAGTGCGAATCGATCCCGGACTGATCGAATTCACGCGAATGTTATCGCTAGCGTGATCGAGTGCGAGCGCGCGCGTCAAGCTGTGCACCGCGCCCTTCGTCGTCGCATACGCAGCCACCCCGCGCTGGCAGGAGTATCCCTGAACTGAAGCCAGATTAATCATGGCGCCGCCCCCGCGCTTTTTCATCTCTGGGATGCCGAAGTGCGCGAGGAGGTAAACGCTGCCCACGTTCACCAACATGCAGCGATTCCAGGTCGCGAGGTCGGTTTCGAGGACCGTGCCGAAAGGATGAATGGCCGCCGCGTTGGCGATGATATCCAGCCCGCCAAACTGCGCGACAGTCTTGGCGACCACGGAGCGGACCTGCTCAGCGTCGGTGACGTCCGAGCGCTCCACCCGCAAGATTAAATTCAGTTTGGCCGCATCGCGGGCCAACTCGTCATTCCCCGACGCCTCGATCCCGCATGAAACTACTTGAGCGCCGCCTGCGGCGAAGCGCACTGCAATCGCGCGCCCGATTCCCGTGGTGCCTGTGACCAGCGCTATTTTTCCCGCGAAGTCTTTCATATTCGTTGAACCTCATCGCTTGCACAGCCGAGGAAGAAGATGATAACCGTAACGCGGCTATTTCGATAATTCCGGCAGCGCATACCGTAATCCCCGCACCACCCCGCGCAATTCCGCCAAACCTTTCAACCGCCCCACCAGCGAATAGCCGGGATTCACTTTCTTGCCGATGTCATCGGCGAGCAGATGCCCGTGATCGGGACGCAAGGGAATCTCATGATCCTCGCGCCCCGCGCGCCGCCGCCTCGCTTCTTGCTCCAGCAACGCGTGAATCACGCCCACCATATCGGAACTGCCGTCCAGGTGCTCCGCTTCGTAGAAGGACCCATCCGGCTCTCGCATCACCTGCCGAAGATGCACGAAATGAATCCGCCCGCCGAACTCCCCCGACATCGCCAGCAAATCGTTATCGGCCCGCGCTCCGAAAGATCCCACACAAAACGTCAAACCATTCGCCGTCGAATCGCAGGCCGCGAAAATCGCTCGCACGTCGTCGGCAGTCGACACCACGCGCGGAAGTCCGAACAGCGGCCACGGCGGGTCGTCGGGATGAATCGCGATGCGCACCCCATTCTCCTCTGCCACCGGCACAACCTCGCGCAGGAACGCAACCAGGTTCGCACGCAGTTGATCAGCCGTGGCACCCTCGTATTCCCCAATCAAAGAGCGGATGGTCTCGCGATCATAAGTCGCCTCGGCCCCGGGAAGCCCGGCGATGATCGTGCGTTCCAGGCGATCTCGGTCAGCTTCCGACATTCCTTGAAAGCGAGCGCGGGCAGCCCGAATCCGTGCGCGGGAATAATCCGCCTCTGCTTTTGTGCGCTTGAGAATGAAGAGATCGTAAGCCGCGAAATCAATCGCATCAAAACGCAGCGCGTAACCTGTGCTCGGCAAGCTCCATTGCAAATCGGTTCGCGTCCAGTCCACCACCGGCATGAAGTTATAGCAGACGACTCGCACGCCCGCCTTCGCAACTGCGGCCAGCGTATCCTTCCACGCGCCGATGAATTGCCGATAAGGTCCGGATCGCCGCTTGATGGAATTGTGAACCGGAATGCTCTCCACCACCGACCACACCAGACCGGCCGCGGCAATCTCATCTCGGCGCTTGAGAATTTCCTCGAGCGGCCAGGCCTCGCCTCGGTAACGATGGTGCAGCGCCGAGACGATGCCGGTGGCTCCCGCCTGCTTGATGTGATCGAGAGGCACGGGATCGTTCGGCCCAAACCATCGCCACGTCTCCTGCATGCCCTGATCTTAACGCAGAGCGTGGACTCAGGAATTCAGCCACCAGATTTTGAAGTTCAACAGGGCTGCGAACCCAGACCACAGCGCATACGGAACCATCATCCAGAAAGCGAGGGTCGAAATCGCGTGGAACGCGAGGGCGGTGGCGACGATGGCGATAAACAAGAAAACGATCTCGACCAGCGCCCACCCGGGGCGGCGCAGCCGGAAAAATATTCCTGACCATGCCACATTGAGGGCCAATTGGGCAAAGAAAAGAATCAGCGCCAGCCTCCCCCCACCCCGCTTGGCCCCTTGCCAGACCAGCCAAGCGCTGATTGCCATCAGCAAATAAAGAGTCGACCAAATCGGACCGAACAGCCAGTTCGGCGGATTAAAGGCAGGTTTTCTCAACCCCACGTACCACGTACGAACGGAAGATGCGGTCCAGATGGAGGCGAGCCAGGCGGCGCTGCAACACAAGAAAAGAAAAAGGAGAAGCATGAGCCAGCGGGGTTCAGCCACGTCGCGCCTCCAGTCGTTTGATCTGCTCGATGTAAAGCCTGGAGTCAAACTTCTTGGATGTGCTGGCGTTCGACATGTAGCGAATCTGCCCGAAAATCGGCCGCTCAAACCATGCGCGATCATGCTTGCCAACTATCGCCCAGGCAATTCCGGCGTAGCCGTTGGGATCGCGCCCGTCGAGTTCGTAACGATCATTGAGCCGCACGGCTCGTTGATAAGCCACGGCGACCGAAGGGCTCCACTCCAGAATTTTCTTGGCCCAGTACATGCGCATGTAGTTGTGCATCCACCCGGTCAAGACCATTTGTCTTTGCGCCGCATTCCATAGTGCGTCGTGAGTTTCGCCACGCTCCAGTTGCTCGTCGCTATAAACGATCGGACGTTTGTCGCTGGCATGCCGCGCGAACGACCGTCCCGCCCAGGGTTCGAGCGATTCGAAACGGTCATAATTCGGGTTGTAGCGCACGAAATTTACCGAGAGTTCGCGGCGCACGATCAATTGCTCCAGAAACGCCTGCTTCGCGGCTTGGGGGGCCGAGGCTTTTTGTATCGCCTGTGCAACCGTAAGCGGACCGATGTGTCCGAAGTGCAAGTAAGGCGAGAGATTGCTCGTGCCCACGAGTTCGGGGTGATTCCTGTCCTTCGGATAATTCTTCAATCTGCTTCTCATAAATTCTCTCAGGATGTTCAGGGCCTGCTTCGTACCTCCCCGCCAGTCCCCCGCCGGAGGAACAGATCGATCCAGCGGCCAGCCTGTGATGAAATCTTCCTTCAGCGAAAGTGACTGCAGCTTTCGCGGCGCCTTCCATGGAAGACGCGCTTTCACGACTTTCGCCGGCACGAGATACCGCGGCAAGAGCTCGTGAATTCGCGGCCGAATGGTACGCGCGCCGTAATGTTCTCTACCGAGCAGGCGCGAGGGCACGATAACATCGGCATCCACGGTCCAGAGTGGCACTTTCAAAAGCTGCGAGGCGCGTACCCGCCAATGTTCCGTTTCGCGCAACGGATTCTCGTCGCCGATCACCATCGCCGCCCGCACCTCCTCGCAAAACTTGATCAGGCTATGGTCGGGATAGGCACGCAGCACGAAGCCGACATTGCGCTTGGCAAGTTCCTCCGCGATATCGGGAATGCCCGAGGCCAGAAAGCGGTAGTGGCGCAGGTTCGCGTTCGGATAAAACGGCACCGTCGCAAAGAAAACGACCACCGGTTTTCGCAGCTCATTCCCCACCCTGATCGCAACGTCCAGAGCGGAATTATCCAGCCCCCGCTGCGCTCGCTGCATCCAGTAGACGACGCACTTTCCCCGCGGGTCGGGTGCTTCGGCGCTGCGAATCATGACGCGGGGATCGGCGCTGATTTTGCTGAGTTCCATAGAATCGGTTCACACGCTACTCTGGGATCGGTGGAAGCCTCATTGACAGTTTGGGCGGTCTCCGGTCCAATAGCTTAGATGCATCGTGAGAAGGAAACTCAGGTCACGGTTGCAGTCGCAGCAATTTCTTATTTCGCCTAGGAGAAAACTCAATGTCCGCACCCAGCCGCCGGCCGGAAATCCGCCGTCGCCGCGCCCGTCAACACAAGATCACCACGCTACGCAAACGCTTGGCCTCGGCCCAGAACGACGGCGACCGCAGCCGCGTCACCGCCAAGCTGCAAAAGCTTTCCATCGCCTCGCCCGGCCAGCCTTTGCTGAAGTAGATGGCCCACGGGCGCGCTTTTCGACGGAGCTGGCGGAGCTGGCGAAACTGACGCATCACGCCACACCGGCGGTAGTCTTGGAGTTGGGGTGCTGATGCGATTTCGCCTCGCGCTCCCCGCTTAGAACTTCCCGATACACTTCCACAATCCGCTGCACCGATTTTTCCCAGGAAAACTTGGCCGCCTGGCGGTAGCTGCGCTCCTTCATTTTCTCGCGCAGGGGCTGGTCCAGCAGCACACGATGCAGCGCGCGCATAATCTCGAAAACATTTTCCGGATGCACCAGCACGGCCGCATTCCCCACCACCTCGGGCAGCGAAGAAACGTTCGAAGTTACCACTGGAGTGCCGTGCGCCATCGCCTCCAGCGGGGGCAAGCCGAAGCCTTCATATAAAGAAGGGAAGACAAAAATCTTGGCGGAATCGTAAAACGTGCGCAAGACTTCAATGGGCACAAAACCCAGAAAGCGCACGTCGTTCTGCACCCCGCTGCGGATCACCGTTCTCCTCAACTCGGGGTTGCCCGAAACATCGTCCCCAATAATGATCAGCTTGAGATCGGGAAAAGCCCCATCTTTCCCCAACTCCGTCTTCAACGCCGAGAACGCCTCGATGATCCGCCCCACATTCTTGTGCGAGCTGATTCGCCCCGCATACAGAAGAAAAGGGTAAGTCACCTGGTAGCGCTCGGCGATCAGTTGGCGGTCGGCAGCGCTGGCGTGCCCACGCAGCAAACGTTCATCGATCGCGTTGTACACGACTTCGATGCGCCCTGCGGGAATGGCAAACAGCTTTTGGATTTCAATCTTGGTGAAATTCGAAACCGCAAATATGCGCGCCGCTCCCTGCAAAACCCGCTTCGTCATCTGGAAGTACAGCGAACGCCACACTCCGGTCTGCTCGCGCGCCCGCGCCAGATGGTCCAGAATGTCATGCACCGTCATCACGTAAGGGCACGGTAGCGCGCGGGGAATCGAAAATAGATTCGGAATGTGCACCAGGTCGCAATCGAGCCGCTTCACAATGGTGCGAAACTCCTGGAATCCCATCACCGAGCGGTCTGGCTCGGCCAGAGGCACCGCATGAAAATTAGGCGGAAGAGAACCGATTTCCTTAAGCCGGGCGTGCGACCCGATCAGGAAGTATGTGGTTTCGCGATCCAGTCGCCCCAACGTCCGCACGACGTTCCGGATGTATGTGCCCACCCCGAACTCGGTCATCCGCCGGATATCGATCGCGATCTTCACTGAGGGCATTTAAACACAGAGGTGATGTGCGCAAACAGCAGAACAGGCCGAGGTTGACACGGGTATCATCATCGAATGCCCAGACCCGTGATCCATATCTCGGAGGCGGAAGCGACCAGCGATTTTGCCGGTGTGCTGGCACCTGGGCACGCGGGGGAAGAAGTTATCATCAAGCGGGACGTCCTGCCTCTTGCAGTGGTCCTTTCCGCTGAGCCATGGTGGCCGTCCACTCTCGGAATCCATCGCGAGGGTGGAAGCGCATGCCAAAGAACTCGGGCATGAACCCAGGCTGGACGCCGACTTCGCCGCCGACTTGGCCGAGATCCTCAATCGCCGCAAGCCGCGCCATTCAGCGATATGGGAATGGTTCTCGACTCCGGCGTCCCGATCGCGG